>Ga0179596_10000077_pt1 | contig 94160 bp, 89 predicted proteins | sample CZODoug1_1_08_16_FD_155494 | JGI IMG/M metagenome (GOLD analysis project Ga0179596, IMG submission 155494) | Vadose zone soil fungal communities from Angelo Coast Range Reserve, California, USA - CZODoug1_1_08_16fungal (Illumina Assembly) | ecosystem: Environmental > Terrestrial > Soil > Vadose... | reverse complement strand
GCTCGGCGAACCGCTTCGTCATGAAATCGATGAAGGACCGGACCTTGGCGGATAAATGCTTGCGGCTTGGATAGGCGATGTTGATCGTGAGCCGGGGCAGATCCCAATCGTCCAGCACCGGCTGAAAGCGACCCGCCACGATGTCGTCATGCACGATGTAGCTGGGCTGAACGATGATGCCGAGCCCGCTCATCGCCGCGGCCCGCAAGATTTGGCCGTCATTCGCCTCGATCAACCCCGCGCTGGTGACGACCACCTTTTCCGAATCGCGCACGAAGTCCAATTCGTTGGGACGATTGGCGTAGGTGTAGAGCAACAGCGGATGCCGCTTGAGATCCGTCGGATGCAGGGGCCGGCCGTGGCGCGCGAGATAGTCGGGCGACGCCACGAGAATGCGCCTGGTCTCCGCGAGCCGCCGGATGGTGATGTTGCTGTCCGGTTCGGCCTCGCGGGTGCGGATGGCGACGTCGATGCCGTTATCGATCAAATCCACATAGCGGTTCGCCGCCTCGATATGCACCCTCACATTCGGGTAGAGCGCCATATAGTCGGGAAGCACCGGCGATATGTGATGCAGGATGAACGACAGGGAAGCGGAGACGCGGACGACGCCGCTGGGGTTCAAGGCGTTGGCATTCATCTCGGCTTCGCTGTCCGAAATATCCGACAGGATCGCCCGGGCGCGGGGCAGGAAGGTTTGTCCTTCCGCCGTGAGGGAAAGCCGCCGCGTGTTTCTGCGGATCAGGATCGCATCGAGCCGCGCCTCCAGGGCGACCAGGGCGCGGCTCGCCGTGGCGATCGACATGCCGAGCGTCTCGGCCGCTTTGCTGATGCTGCCGGCATCGGCGATCCTGACGAACACCTCATATTGCGTCAGGCGATCCAATGTTCTCTCCGAATGAAAAACTCATTCTCATAATTTGAGGCTTCTACGCAAAATCCGCAAAAGATACAAAGGCGGGCAAATCGACCACGCGAAAAAGAATGTGGGCCGCTGCGACGGCCGCCGGGGGGGTGGGGGAATTGCCGATCATCAAACACATCGTGATGTGGGACGTTCTCGGCCGGTCGGCCGAGGAGCGCGCCGGCAATATCGATCGCATCCGCACGGCGTTCGAAGGCATGCGCGGCAAGATACCGGGATTGACCCACCTGGAGATCGGCGTGGACACTAGCCGTATCGATTACGCGTGCGACGTCGTGCTCTATACCGAATTCAGCTCTCAGGATGCCTGCGAGATCTACGCCAGCCATCCCGAACATCTGCGGGTCCGCGCGGAAATCGAGGGGTTGCGGATCGCGCGACACCAAGTCGACTACGCCGTCGGTTAACGCATCGGCGGCGAACGCACCTTAAAGCAGGATCGACGGACCCAACCGTCCGACGGCGATAAAAAACAACCGGAGAGGAATGACCAATGACCAAGGCTGACGAAGCGGTACTGCCGACGCTGCATGAGGGGCCCACGGCGTGGCTCGTCGAATTGAGCCCCAAGGAGCGTCGGACGCTGGGCGCCTGCGTCGGCGGCTGGGCGCTCGATGCCATGGATGTGCAGCTGTATAGCTTCGTCATCCCGACGCTCATCGCGACCTGGGGTGTGACGCGCGGGGAGGCCGGGGCACTCGGCACCGCGGCGCTCATGACCTCGGCGTTCGGCGGCTGGGTCGCCGGCTTCATCGCCGATCGCTATGGCCGGGTCCGCACCCTGCAGATCGCCATCCTGTGGTTCGCCGTCTTCACCTTCCTCTCCGGTCTCGCGCAGAATTTCGAACAGCTCTTCGCGGCGCGGGCGCTGATGGGCTTCGGCTTCGGCGGCGAGTGGGCGGCCGGCGCCGTGCTGCTCGGCGAAACCATCCGGCCCAAGCATCGGGGCAAGGCGCTGGGCACGATGCAGTCGGGCTGGGCGGTCGGCTGGGGTGCCGCCGCCCTGCTGTACACGCTGTTTTTCTCGCTCATGCCGCCCGAGACGGCGTGGCGCGTGCTGTTCTTCGTCGGCATCGCCCCGGCGCTGTTGATCTTCGTGCTGCGGCGGTTCATCGAGGAGCCGGAGGTGTATCGCGCCTCGCAAGCCCAGATCGCCGCGACCGGCGACAAGCCGTCCTTCTGGGAGATCTTCCAAGGCCCGTTGCTGAAGACCACGCTGCTCGGCGCCATCATGGGCACCGGGGCGCAGGGCGGCTATTTCGCGGTTACCACCTGGCTGCCGACCTTTTTGCGCACCGAGCGCAAATTATCGGTCGTGAACTCCGGCGGCTACCTCTCGGTGTTGATCGTCGGCTCGTTCATCGGCTATCTCGCGGGGGCCTATGCCGCCGATCGCATCGGCCGGCGGGCGACCTTCCTGGTCTTCTCGATCGGTGCCGGGGTGGTGGTTCTGGCCTATACCATGGTGCCGTTCGGCGACGCCGCGATGTTCGCCCTCGGCTTCCCGCTGGGCTTTTTCTCGGCCGGCGTGTTCAGCGCCATGGGGGCCTTCTTCACCGAGCAATTCCCGACGCGGGTGCGCGGCGTCGGCCAAGGCTTCGCGTATAATTTCGGCCGCGCCACGGGGGCGTTCTTCCCGACCCTGGTCGGCGTGATGTCGAGCTACATGCCGCTCGGCCAGGCGATCGGCGTCTTCGCGGCGGGGGCCTATGCCATCATGGCGATCGCGGCCTTCCTGCTGCCCGAGACCAAGGGCAAGGAACTCACCGCGTAGCGCGCCGAGACGGGGGAGAAGCGGCCATGAGGATCGGCTGGGTCGGCATCGGCAAACTGGGCGCACCCATGGTGCGTCACGTGGTGGCGGCGGGTCACACCGTCGCCATCGCGGATCGCGATCCCGATCGCTTCCGCGACGTGCCGGGCGCGCTCCCCGCGAAAACCGCCGGGGAGGCGGCGCGCGGTGCCGCCCTCGTCATCACCAGCCTGCCGGATGACGAGGCGCTGAGAACGGTGGCACTGAGATCGGTGCCACTGGGCTCCGGCCTGATCGAGGCGCTCGAACCGGGCACGGTGCTCGTCGATACCAGCACCGTCTCCCCCGGCATCTGCGATGAGGTCCGGCGGGCGGCGACGCGGCACGGCGTGCTCTATCTCGCCGCACCGGTTTCCGGCAGCACCGTCACGGCGGAGGCGGCCGCGTTGACGCTGTTCGCCTCGGGGCCCGGCCCGGCGCTGGAGTACGCGCGTCCCGTTCTCTCATGCTTCGCGCGGACCATCCACGACGTGGGGGCCACCTCGGAGGCGCGGTACCTGAAACTGGCGATCAACCACTTCGTCGGCTCCACCGCCCAAATCGCGGCCGAAGCCCTGACCCTGGCCCGGAAGGGCGGCGTGCCCTGGGACACGCTGCTCGACGTGCTGGGCGCGTCGGTGGCCGCCTCCCCCCTCATCGCCTACAAGCTCGCCCCGCTGCGCGACCGGAATTTCGCCCCGGCCTTTTCCGTGGCCCAGATGGACAAGGATATGGGGCTCTGCGTGGCGGCAGGCGGTTCGGTGGGAATGGATATGCCGCTCGCCCGGCTGGTATCGGAGGCCTATCGCCGCCAAGCGGCGGACCCCGCCCTATCGGCCCAGGACTTCTTCGCCGCCATCCTGGAGGCCGAACGCCAGGCCGGCCTGGGCGAGCCTTAGGCGTTGCCCTGACCCTCGCCATCCTCGCGAAAAAAGCCCCTCTACCGCTTCGCGGGAGAGGGAGGGACCCGCCGCGCAGCGGTGGGAGGGTGAGGGGAAGCGACCAATTAGAGTCCATCATGTTGATTTTGTTGTAACTTATTGCCCGGTTTTAAAGCTGTAAGCGCGACGCGATTATCCCCGAGCGAGCACTTCGGACGACAAACTTAGGAGGGAACGACATGCCCCATTACATTGTGCATTGCCTCGATCATCAGGGTGCGGTCGAGCGCCGGCTGGCGCATTACGACGCCCATAAAGCCTATCTGAGCGGCCCTCTGCCGGTGACGATCCTGGTCTCCGGCCCGCTGCTGGCCGAGGACGGCGCGACGATGATCGGCAGCTGCTTCCTGCTCGCGGCGGAAAACCGGGCCGCGGTCGAGGCTTTCCACGCCGCCGACCCCTTCAAGGCGGCAGGAATCTGGGCGGAGGTGAAGTTGCATGAGTTTTTGAAGCGGAAGGACAATCGGGAGGTGGCGACGGTTTGAGAGGGGGGGGGCGCTGGACGGAACTGGTGCCGGTCGGTAAATGAGAGCGCACCAACGCCACCAAACGCGTCGGCCTAGTCCTCGATGTGGCATCGGGATTGGTGTGGAGGTGGCCTTCGACATTGTGTACCACTCGACCCGGCCCAATCAGCTTGGTGATGCGGCTCCCGCAGGTGCACCGGATAAGGTGGGCGAAGCGGATCCGGTGGAGGTGTTGGAGCGGTTGATGGCGAGTAGGGGAAAATTCCGGAGGGCGGTTGGTGAGGCCCGAGGTTGATAAGTTTAATAAGGACGGCTTTGCAAACTCTGCCAAATTATGTACTAGGCGCCTTGGGGTCCTTCAAGTTGCCGATGAAATTATTTTTGACGTTACTCGACTTCAAATAGGGATGGGACTTTCTACGATGTTTTTTCTGTGAGATGAATATAAAATGCCCCACGTAATAAAAAAAATTGATGAAATGGTCATCAAAAGCATCATCTTGCAGCACTGGCGCGAGATTGGACGTATCGGCCGCAGTTCAATTATTGCAACGGAATTTGTTTTGGGTGTGAATGGCCGTAGGGCTGATATAGCTGTGTTGTCGGATCAATTTTTTGGAATAGAAATTAAGAGTGATTATGATTCAGTCGTAAGATTGAGAGATCAGATTGAAGTATATGGAAGATGTTTTGATCGGGTTTCGGTGGTAACTGGACAAAAAAATGCTGAATATTGTCTTTCTACGCTTGCGCCATCTGTGGAGATATGGTGCGTCGATCAACAGTGTGTGCCGTCATTGCTTAGGGACGCGCAAGCAGTTCCAATCACGGATACGATCTCCATGTTGCAACTGCTTACTGTAAAACAATTAAGGCGACTAACTAGCATTTCGACGCAAGGTGCGAGCCGTAGTCATCTTCTTCAGGTGGCTCAAGATTTACCAAGAGATGTTATCTATGGTGCTGTCATTGAGCAGTTTTATGGCGCTTACGCTACAACCAGCGGGGCGTTTTGGAAATTGGTTGGTAGAAGAAAAGTGTCTCTCGAACATGTGAAGCAGTTAAGCCGTTTTGCCAAAACACGTGCGCGAATTGAAACAGAACGAGCAAACAAAACCAAGTTTTGGGAAGATTGGAGAAGCACTGCTAGTTCTATTTTTTCAGAAAAGCTAGAGAGCGAATGTACAGAACATAAATCGGTTAATCAGTCCATACAGTCTCCATATCATGAGCGCCCCCACCAAGTTGGATATGCAAATGAATATTGATTCTTGCTGCTGTTGAAACTTTAGCCGAAATTATTGCCCCATCGTGGCCGGCTGCTGTTAGCTTAATAAGTTCCGTGCCCCAGATGCCAAGATCATTCCATCCTGGAGATGCAATAGCTCGTTGTGCGGCTCTTTGGTATGCAGAGTTTCGATCGCCGACATTGGGCACTCGGAAAAATTCCCATTTGGTAGGTAGTGCGTTGTCGATTCGTGGGGCAGGTGCCCCACTACCGCCGCTTTGCCGTTCGGCTCTTACGCTCGCACGATCGCAGTAGATGGTATTAGAGGAGCCTATATTCGTCACGACAAGATTATGAAAAACTCTTTCGAATATTTCTTGCTCCTGGATATCCACGAACGTCTCGGGGAATGTAGAAGCTGATACAGAGAAGAAACTTTCCGGAAGAACTTCTCTAATTTTTCGTGCGGCATCCACAGCATTTGCGACTTTTCGAAGAATGTCACGTCCTTGTTTTTGGAAGTCTAGTATAAAATATATTTCTCTTTGTGGCACATTTCCCAGAAATAACTTGGCTATTTCTTGTGAAAACGAAAATATATTCTCGTTAAGGCGAACTACAATGCCCCTATTAAGAGAAGAAATCCTAGAAATTTGTGAAGTTATTTCTTCAGGTGAAGTTAGTTGTAGCGCGGGGATATAATTGTCATGTGCCTCAACGAAGCTGTACCAATTTTGGAAACCAAGGTGAGAATCTCGAAGTGTATCAAATTGATCGTGAACGGGTCGTCTGGCGGAGGTGCCGAAAAGCTTTTCAGTAAGGTCAACAATTATAGGCCGTGATCCAATGACTGCATTCAGCTTAACGATCGTGCTCTCGAGCTGCTTTGCGGTCGTCCATGGCTGTAATATTATATATGGAAGAAGGCCATCTTTATCTGAGGAAGGTAATTCTTCAAGGGCCTGCATTTCTGCAGGTCGTACACCCAATATGGGAACATAATGGAAATTTGAAAAATCGGTTAAGGGCATCGCCCCTCCAATTAGCTTAAACCCAGACGAATTTTCATCGCCGCCTCCGACACATTAAACTTATCGGCGAGAAATTCCAAAACATCATCAACCTGAAGTGCTTTAGCGTGATCCAGCCACTGAGTTACCAAGCGGGCAGGCATTAAAATATCTGCAGCGATCCTGTTCGCTTGAGCCTCGCGCCAATCCGAGAGTGAGGATCTGTATAATACATCGTCGGTTATGCCGTCGCCGATAGCATCTTTATGTAGGATATAATGACCTATCTCGTGCGCAACCGTAAATCGTTGACGCCTTGACGGATCATTTCTATTTACTCGAACGACAAATTGACCTGGCTCGGTTGGATCAGGGCGGATTTCGCCAGAGACCCCGCTAGGAAGAATGGTGGAGAGGACCTTCAGGCCAAGTGAATTTGCGATTTCAGATAGCTTTATGGGCGCATCTTGCTGATGCCTTTCAATAGATTCTCTCAAGGAAGCATCCAAATTTGACCATTCTCTGCTTGCCATTTTTCATAACCCTTGTTAAGGACGATTTAATCTCTGAATGGGACCTCTGATTGTTCCACCTCTTTTTGTTCCCTCTTTGCGGCATCCGTCATTGCTAAGTTATCAATTCTCTCGATCAAAATTTTTCTCAGTTCTCCATCTGCTAACTGGGAGGAGACATGCTTAATGATTGTCTCATCAATACGTTTGCTGAAGGGACCATCGCGTAAAAGTTTCTCTAAGTGTTCGGCAGATGCCGCTTTAGTTATTTCCCTAAATTGTGAATATCCCCAAATTGCGAGAAATCCAATAAAGAGCGCTAGTACAGCCAAAACAACTGTTATGGCCGTTAAGATGATTGATATTAATTCGCTGTACGTCATCAAATCCATTCACCGCGCTCCGATATGAGGCTACTAAGTGCACGAACTTTTGGATGCGATGCCTTCATGAAAAGGTTTTCGTTTCACTGGTAGTCCGACAGCCGGCTGAGAATGCTATACCCGTTACCTATTTTTATCGTTCTTATTATGTTCTCATTTTGGGTGATCCGCAACTTATTTTCGCAGCGTCGAGTTGGTGTTGGAAGGCTGTTCGGAGGGTAAATTTAGGACGCAATCAGCTCAAGACGTTCTTTGCCATCATCCAGTATTTTTACGCATTTTCCCCAGGGTATCCAGAAGACGGACTCTGAGCCCAATATTGCGTTCGAGATCACTGACAACACCAGAGTTTGAGTGACTGTCATCACAATAACCCCACCCCCACCAACCTCCCATAAACCCCCAGCATCCCCGCCTGCACCCGCGCATCCGCGAACTCCGCGACCGCCCGCTCCCGCGCCGCCACCCCCATCCGTCGCCGCAACTCCGGGTCCTCGGCCAACCGCCGCAGCCGGTCCGCGACCGCCGCGTCGTCGTCGACCGGGACCAGATAGCCGGTGACGCCCTCGGTGACCGCCTCGCGGCAGCCGGGCATGTCGGTGGTGACGACCGGGCGGGCGCAGGCGGCGGCTTCCAGCAGGGTTTTGGGCACGCCTTCGCCGTAGCGCGAGGGGTAGACGGCGATGTGGCTCGCTTGCCAGAAGGCGGCGACGTCGTCGATATGGCCGACCCATTCGACCAGGCCCTCGGCGACCCAGGCGTTCAACTCCGCCTCGGTGTGGCTGTCGGGGCTGCCCTTGTCGAGGCCGCCGGCCAGGCGGAAGCGCAGGGGCACGCCGGCGGCTTTCAGGCGGCGCAGGGCGGCGACGGCGACGGCGGGGCCTTTGTCGCGGACCAGGCGGCAGGCCATGGCGACGATCGGCACGCCCTCGGGCTCGGGCACCGGCGTAAAACGGTCGATATCGACGCCGCAGCAGCAGATGAGGGCGATCTGCTCGGCGCGGATGGCGCCGCGCGCGGCGAGCTGTTTGCCGTCATCGGGGTTTTCCAGGGTGACCAGGCTGTTCCGGCCGCGCATGGCGAGGGCCAGCGCCCAGGTGACCGGGCGGCGCAGCAGATCGGCCTTGAGCCGCCGCGCGGTGAAGACATAGCCGAGGCCCGCCACGGTCGCGAGCCGCGCGCGCACCCCGGCGAGCCGCGCCACCAGCCCGCCATAGATGATCGCCTTCAGCGCGATCGAATGGACGATGTCGGGCCGCTCGCGGCGGAACAGCCGCCATAGGATCAGCAGGGATCGGAGTTCGTTCGCGAGCGTGCCGCCGCGCCGCTTCCAGGGCAGTTCGACGACGGTGAAGCCGAGGCCGCGCAGGATCTCGCCATGAGCCTGGATACGGGCGCAGACCGTGACGTCGTAGCCGGCCGCCAGCGCGGCCTGGCCGATCGCCAGGCGATGCAGCCAGAAATACCAATCCTCGGTGACGACGTAGATGAGCTTTTTGCGGGTCATGGGGTGGCAGCACTGAAACCCTCTACCGCAGGGCGGGAGAGGGAGGGGCCCGCCGCGTCAGCGGTGGGAGGGTGAGGGTATGCGGGTGGGCTCGTCCCGGCAGTCGGATGCGGCAGGTTGGACATCTCGGGGATCGCGATCATCCTGACGCAAACCGGCTCGTCGCGATCGGCTTTTCCCCGTGAGACCGGTGCCGTCCCCCGCCTCACCCAACCTCTCCACCCCCAGGGGCGGAGAGGAGCAGGAGCAGACCGGGCTGAGCCTTCCCCTCTCCGCCCTTCAGGGGGGAGAGGCTGGGTGAGGTGGGTATCGAAACACGCGAGATATCTCCTGCCGCCCACCGATGCGATATCGACACCCAGAGATCCGCCCCACCAGATCATCGGGTTGTTTTGATCACGCATTCAGGGCGAGGGGCGGGCGGCCGTCGGTGGCTTGATCTCCAGCGGGGCTTTCCGGCTTGTAATCCGGCACCAGCCGGCCGAGCAAGGCCACCGCGCGGTCGCGGCGGCGGGCGCGGGCCACGTCTTCCAGATCGTCGAGGAATTTCGCCAGGACGGCGTAATCGACGATGCGCGGCGTGGCCAGCAGGATGCCGTCGCGGCCGGTCGGCTGCAGCGCCTCGCCCTCGTGGAACAGCTCCTCCGACAGTTTCTCGCCGGGGCGCAGGCCGATGAACTCGATCTTGATGTCCCGGTCGGGCACGCGGCCGGCCAGGCGGATCATCTGGCGGGCGAGGTCGGCGATACGCACCGGCTCGCCCATCTCCAGCACGAAGATGCCGCCGTCCCGCGCGGTGGCGCCATCGGCCTTGGTGCCGTCGGCGGAGGCCTGCAGCACCAGTTCGACCGCCTCGCGCACGGTCATGAAAAAGCGGAACACGTCGGGATGGGTCACGGTCAGCGGGCCGCCGGCCGCCAATTGGCGCTGGAACAAGGGGACGACCGAACCGGTCGAGCCCAGCACATTGCCGAAGCGCACGGTGATGAACCGGGTGGCGCCGGATTGGCCCCCGGATTGCCCCCCGGATTGACTGCCGCGCGTCGCCTCGATGTCGAGCGCCTGGCAGATGCTCTCGGCCAGCCGCTTGGTGGCGCCCATGATGTTGGAGGGATGCACCGCCTTGTCGGTCGAGATCATCACCATGGTGGCGATCCCGGCGGCGCGGCAGGCTTCGGCCAGGTTGCGGGTGCCGATGACGTTGGTCAGGATGCCCTCGACCGGGTTGGCCTCGACCATCGGCACATGCTTGTAGGCGGCGGCGTGGAACACCAGTTCGGGCCGCCACTCGGCCATCACCTGGTCCAGCCGCGCCCGGTCGCGCACATCGCCCAGGCAGGCCGTGCGCGGCAGGCCGCGGTGCCGTTCGGAAAGGTCCATGTCGATGGTGTAGAGCTGGAATTCGTTGACGTCGAACAGGGTGAGATGCGCCGGGGCGAGATCGGCGATCTGGCGCACCAGCTCCGAGCCGATGGTGCCGCCGGCGCCGGTCACCAGCACGCGCCGGCCCCGGATCAGCGCCGCCATGGCCTCGCGGTCCAGCACGCGCTGCGGCCGCCCCAGCAGATCCTCCACCGCGATCGGCCGCACCGGCATGCCGGTCAGGATGTCGTGAGTATCCTCGGCGCCGGTGCGCAGCTCCGTCACCTTGGGCATGCGCGAGACGCCGAGGCCCAGGCCATCGGCCAGATCCACCAATTTCCGGATGGTGGCGCCGTCGATCGTGTCGCTGGTGATGATCAGCTTTTGCGGGCGGCGGTCATGATCCCCCAGCTTTTCCAGCACCTGGGGCAGCTCGTCGACGGTGCCGAGCACCGGCTGATTGTGGATCATGCGGCCGACGCGCGTATCGGAAAACCCGACGATGCCCAAGACCTCGTAGGCGGCGTCGCGGTCGCGCCGCATCTCGCTGATGAACAGCTCGGCGCCGTCTCCGGCCCCGGCCAGCAGCACCGGGATGCGCCGATGGGCATCGCGCTCCATCACCCGGTCCAGCCGGCCGTCCTTGAACAGGCGATAGGCGATGCGTGGCCCGGCCAGCAGGGCCATCAGCACGAACCAGTCGATCACCAGCGCGGTGCGCGGCATCTGGTCCAGCCGGGTCAGGATGAAGGACAGCACGGTGAACACCAGCACCGCCGCGGTCACCGCCCGGGCGATCGCGAACAGATCGTTCAGCGAGGCATAGCGCCAAATGCCGCGATACAGCCCGGTCAGCCGCAGGAAGATGAGCACCAGGACGCTGAGCGTGATGGCGTATTGCGCGACCAGCCCATGATCCAGATCGTCCCAGGCCGAGTCGCCCATGCGCAGATACAGGGCGAGCACGAAGGAGAGCGCGCTCATCACCCCGTCATGCAGGGCGGTGAAGGCGATGCGATTAAAGCGCGCCCGGTGTTTCTTCCCGTCGGTCATCGAACCCCGTTACCCGAATTGTCGGCGCCAATGTGCCCGGCTTCGGCATCGCGGATCAACCAAGCATCGCAAAAGAGGCCGGAAAACCGTGTGACAAGGGCGAGATCGCCCGTCGCCTGACCCGATTTCCGGCCGCATCGCGAAAACGCCGGGCGTGCCGGGCGCCTCGACTCCGGATGCCGGACCGCCAGGTGTTCGGGCGCCACGTGGTCTCGACCCTTGCGTTATGTCCGGGGATATTGGGATGATCCAGGCGACGTCGACCGTTGAGCACAGGCGAGAGGGGCGCCCGTCGGAGGACTTTGAAGAAGCTGGGCGTTCGGCGCCTTGGGAGGGTACCGCGTGATGAAAGTGCTGGTGACGGGAGGGGCCGGGTTTATCGGTTCGGCGGTCGTGCGTCACGTGCTGGGCGAGACGGATGCGACGGTCGTCAACCTCGACAAGCTGACCTATGCGGCCAACCCGGTGTCGCTCGTCGCAATCGAGCGGGATCCGCGCTATGCCTTCGAGCAGGCGGACGTCGCCGACGCGGCGGCGGTCCAGGACATTTTCGCCCGGCATCGCCCGGACGCGGTGATGCATCTGGCGGCGGAAACCCATGTCGACCGCTCGATCGACGGGCCGGCCGCCTTCATCCAGACCAATGTGGTCGGCACCAGCGTCCTGCTGCAGGCGGCGCGCGCCTATTGGGCGGCGCTGCCGGCCGAAGCGGCGGCGCTGTTCCGCTTTCACCATATCTCGACCGACGAGGTGTTCGGCTCGCTTGGCAAGACCGGCGCCTTCACCGAGACCACACCCTATCAGCCGAATTCGCCCTATTCGGCTTCCAAGGCGTCATCGGATCATCTGGTCCGCGCCTGGCACGCGACCTACGGCCTGCCGGTCGTGCTCAGCAATTGTTCGAACAATTACGGTCCGTACCATTTCCCGGAGAAGCTGATCCCGCTGATCGTCCTGAAGGCGCTGAAGGGCGAGACGCTGCCGGTCTATGGCCGTGGCGATCAGGTGCGCGACTGGCTTTACGTCGAGGACCATGCCCGCGCGCTGTGGATTGTGCTGACCCGTGGGCGGATCGGCGAGAGCTATAATATCGGCGGCGGCAGCGAGCGGACGAACCTGCAGGTCGTCGAGGCAATCTGCGACCGGCTCGACGCGATGCGGCCGGCCGAACGCTCCTATCGCCAGTTGATCGGCTTCGTCACCGATCGGCCGGGGCATGACCAGCGCTATGCCATGGACACGCGCAAGATCGAGGCGGAGCTGGGCTGGCGGCCGGCCGAGAGTTTCGACAGCGGCCTCGACAAGACGATCCGCTGGTATCTCGACAACGAGGCGTGGTGGCGGGCGATCCAGAGCTATGACGGCGATCGGCTCGGCGTTGGCGGACTAGGAGTCGCGTGATGAAGGGTATTCTGCTGGCCGGCGGATCGGGCACGAGGCTTTATCCGTTGACCCGCGCGGTCAGCAAGCAGCTGTTGCCGATCTATGACAAGCCGATGGTGTATTACCCGCTCTCCACCCTGATGCTGGCCGGCATCCGGGACATCCTGGTGATCACCACGCCGACCGATCAGGTGCAGTTCCAGACGCTGTTGGGCGATGGAACGCAATGGGGCATCAACCTCAGCTACGCGGTGCAGCCGCGCCCGGAAGGATTGGCCCAGGCCTTCCTGATCGGCCGCGACTTTGTCGGCGACGACCGGGTGGCGCTCGTTCTGGGCGACAACATTTTTCACGGCGAGGGGCTGATCGGGACGCTGCGCCGGGCGGTCGCCCGGCCCGAGGGGGCGACCGTGTTCGGCTATTGGGTGCGCGATCCCGAACGCTATGGCGTGGTCGAATTCGATGCCGCCGGGAACGCCCTGTCGATCGAGGAAAAGCCGATCAAGCCGCGCTCGTCCTGGGCGGTCACCGGCCTCTATTTCTTCGACAACACGGTGCTGGACCTGGCGCGCCTGGTGACCCCCTCCGCCCGTGGCGAATTGGAGATCACCGACCTTATCAACGCCTATCTGTCGGCCGGCCGCCTATCGGTCGAACGCTTTGGCCGCGGCTTCGCCTGGCTCGACACCGGCACCCATACCTCGCTGCTCGACGCCTCGGCCTTCGTGCGGACGGTCGAGGAGCGGCAGGGGCTCAAGGTCGCCTGCATCGAGGAGGTCGCCTATCTCTGCGGCTTCATCGACGAAGCCCAGTTGAGGGCGCTGGCCGAGCCCTTGATCAAATCCGGCTATGGCCAATACCTGTTGAACTGCCTCGACCGCTCGCGGCCCTAGCTATTCCGTCGCCGCCATGGGCGCGCGGGGGGCCAGCCCGCGCGAGACCAGGCAGCGGTTGATCGCGTCGTCGCGGTGCTGCTGCGACACCAGGTCATGATCGGGAAACTGCTTTTGGGCGTCGGCGACGCATTTATCGTCGCCTTTCCACCGGGCGAAGGCGCCTTGCTGCGGGCCGCCGGCATGCGCGGGGAAGCCGAGCAACGCGGTACCGCAGAAGCCCAACGCCACCAAAAAGATCGCTCGTTTTGCTATCGATCTCATCTCGTCCATCCAATCGTTCTCATGGCCGCCTAATCCACCACCTCACCCAACACCAGCCGCCGCTTGGCGATCAGCGGTGCCAAGGCATCCCGCACCGTCGCCATCCGGGGCGTGCCGCGATGCGCGTTCACGGCGGCGAGGTCGGCGTAGAGCTCGGTTACCATGAAACGGCCCAGGACCGGTTTGTCATCCTCGCCGCACACACGCAACACTTCAAAGCGCAGACAACCAGGCTCGGTCTCGACCGTCGCCGCCGCATGCTCCCTAATCAACCGCTCGAACGCCGCTTCGTTGCCCGGTGTGGTCTCGAAATCGACTGAAATCCCGATTTTCGGCATGCTGGCTCCTGTTTAACGATCGCTCATCTTTAATCCCCATTATTAACCGGGGCGGATGGACACGGCTATCTAGGTTGATCCGCATGGGATGATTATCAAGCCTGTCGGGACGGCCTGCGGTTTGCTATCTTGCAACTGGGAGTTGGTCGGTGCCGCTCCCTCCCCGGAGTTTGTTTTTTTGCGCATTTTGGCATGGGTTGTCGCGATTATTGGCGTCGCCGGGCTGGCCCTTGCCGCCGGCCTCTTCGCGGTTTTCACCCACTTCGATCATGACCTGCCGGGCTATCGGCAATTGGCCAGCTATCGCTCGCCCGGGCTCACGCGGATCTATACGGCGGATGGCCGTTTGCTGGCCGAGCAGGGGGCGGAACGGCGCATCTTCGTGCCGATCGCCGCCATCCCCAAGCGCATCGTCGATGCGTTCCTAGCGGCGGAAGACCGGGAGTTCTACAGCCATCAGGGCGTCGATCCGCTGGCGGTGCTGCGCGCGACGGTGCTGAATGCGGTGCATTGGGGCAGCCATCGGCGGCCGATGGGGGCATCGACGATCACCCAGCAGGTCACCAAGAACCTGCTGTTGACCAACGAGCTCTCTTACGAGCGCAAGGTCAAGGAAGCGATCCTCGCCTGGCGCATCGAGCATTATTTGTCCAAGGCGCGGATCCTCGAACTCTATCTGAATCAGATCTATATGGGGGCCGGTACCTATGGCGTCGCCATGGCCGCCCAGGCGTATTTCGACAAGCCGCTCGATCAGGTGACGCTCGCCGAGGCGGCCTTCCTGGCGGCGCTGCCCAAGGCGCCGAACACCTATAACCCGCTGAAGAACCCGGAATTGGCGGTGGCCCGCCGCGATTGGGTGCTGCGCGGCATGGTCGCGGCCGGCTCGATCAGCGAGGGCGAGGCGCGTGACGCGCTGGCCCAAAGCATCGTGCTGCATCCCCGCCCGCCCGCCGGCGTCGCGGGTGGGGAGTATTTCGCCGACGAGGTCCGGCGCGTCCTGCTGGCCAAATTCGGCGAGCAACGTGTCCTCACCGAAGGATTGACCGTCCGCACCACCCTCGACCCGGAGTTGCAGGCGGCGGCGCAAAAGGCGTTGCGCGACGGGCTGGTGACCTATGATCGCCGGCATGGCTGGCGCGGGCCGATCGGCACCCTGCCGACGGGCCCGTTCTTTTTCCCCAACCTCTCGGCGATGGAGCCGCCGCCGGGTGCCGAAGGCTGGACGCTGGCCGCTGTCGTGGACACGGATGCCGGCGGGGCCACCTTGGCGCTGCGCGAGGGCGGGCGGGGGTATTTGCCGCTCGACGAGCTGCGCTGGGCGCGGCGTGCCGGGTCAGGCAATGGGCCGCTCAACACGCTGGGCCCACCGGTGCGCGCCGTGCGTGACGTCGTGCGGCCCGGCGACATCATCCTGGTCGAGCCGCTGGCGTCCGGCCCGCCGCTGGGCAACGGGCGGCGTCTGTTCGGCCTGCGTCAGGTGCCGCTGGTGAACGGCGCGCTGGTGGCGCTCGATCAGCAGACCGGCCGCGTGCTGGCGCTGGCCGGTGGGTTGAGCTACCAGCTCAGCCAGTTCGACCGGGCGACCCAGGCGAAGCGGCAGCCCGGCTCGTCGATCAAGCCGTTCGTCTATCTGGCGGGGTTGGAACGGGGGCTGACCCCGGCGACGCTGCTGAAGGACCTGCCCGTCTCGATCGACCAGGGTCCCGGCCTGCCGCGCTGGACGCCCAACAACTTCACCGGCAAGCCCGGCGGCATCCTGCCGCTGCGTATCGGTATCGAGCAATCGCGCAACCTGATGACGGTCAATCTGGCGCAGACCATCGGGTTGCAGCCGATCGCGACCGAGGTCGAGGCGTTCGGCGTGATGGACAAGATGCCGCCCTATTACTCGATGGTGCTGGGTGCCGGCGAGACCACCTTGCTTCGGCTGACCGCCGCCTATGCCGGTCTGGCGACGGGCGGACGGCAGGTGATGCCGACCGTGATCGATCGGGTGCAAACCGCCGATGGCCGGAATTTCTACACGGCGGATACGCGGTCCTGTCCCGGCTGCCGGGTGGGCCTGTTCAACAATCAGCCGATGCCCGTGCCGGTCGATGGCCGGCGGCAATTGGCGGATGCCCGGTCGGTGTATCAGCTCACCTCGATGCTGCAGGGGGTGATCGAGCGGGGGACGGCGCGTGCCGCCGGTGTCGAGGGTCAGGTCATCGCCGCGAAGACCGGGACCACGGATGATTTCGTCGATGCCTGGATCGTCGGCTACACCGCGTCGATCACGGTCGGCGTCTTCGTGGGCTTCGATACGCCGGCCAGCCTCGGTACGAACGAGACCGGCGGCGTGGTCGCGGCGCCGATCTTTCACGATTTCATGACGGTCGCGATGCGCGGCAAGCCCGGCCGGCCCGTTCCCGGTACCGGAGGTTTGCATTTCGTCGCGGTCAACCGCCTGACGGGGGAGCTCTCCGCATCGGGATCACCCAACAGCCTGCTCGACGTGTTTCGTCGGGGCACCGAGCCGACTCGGATGGAGAAGCCGCCCGAGCCGCCCCCGTCGGAGATGCTGGGGCCCGACGCCCCGCCGCCTGATGTATCATCCGGCGCGACATCAGGCTGCTCCGCGCCCAGCGCGCCGTTCGACAATCTGCCGCCTCCGGTGCCGGCCATTTTGCAGGACATCTCGGTGACCTCCCCTAAAGGTTGAATTTAGTTTAAATTTCTATAAGCTGAACTAGCATCGCGATGAGGGGGCTGCGGCTTCATCGCGACGTATAGTGCTCGAAAGAATCTTATGGTCGGACGTCTAGATGACGATGACCATCGCGGCGGTTTACCTTGCGGACCGGCGCCTGTTGGGGGAGCGCGATGAGCTTAAGACTTGTTGGTTTTTGCACCGCGATACTGCTGGTTTTCATCATGGGCATCTTTGTGACGGTGGGGGTGGGCAGCCCATCCGCTGACGATCAGCAACTCGCCGGCCCGGTCTGCGTCGCGGATGGCAATACCGTCAGGTTCGATGCCGGTGACAGCGGTCGGTGTTCCCGCGGCGTCATGGTAAGCGTCGCAGGCTTGGTGACCCCGGACATCCGCACCTCCGAAGGCAAGCGGGCCGCCGCGGCATTGGGCCGTCTGGTTGGCGGGCGCCCGATCATCTGCAGCGCCGTGCAGACCACCTCGAAGCCGAGCATCGAAGCACGCTGCAGCAACGCGGCGGGCCAGGACATCACCCAGGCGATGGCTCAGCAAGGATGGCAGACGGTGCATAAGGGTTTGCTGGCATCCCTGGTCGACATTTTTCATTTTTAGCCGACAACCGGCGGGCTTGTAGAAACAAAAACGGACACCGGTTCAATCGCCGGTGTCCGTTTTTACTTTTGGCTGAGCCTTAGGAGGCCAAGCTCGTCTTGAACGTCCCCGTCGCGGATTACTCCGCCAGGAGGCCGTAGACGAATTCGATAGCGTGGCTGCCGGCGGTGGTGGCCGCCGAGCGTCGGGCCTTGAACGCCATGTCGCCGCTTTGGCTGTTGAGCCACTCGGTATAGACACCCTCCAGCACCGGAACCACCCAGTCGGCGGTCGCAGCGACGCCGGCGGAAATATGCGGATAAGCGATATGGACGATCGTGAGCAGCTTCTCGCCCTCACGGATCTCCATCACGCCCCAATCCATGCTCGCCCAGATGTCGTTGATGACCGCCTGCAACTCGTCGAGCGTCGAGCAGGCGGGCAGCGGTGTCGCCTTGGCCATGCGAATGCCGACACGACGCAGCAACATGACAAGATCGGATAGATCGATCTGAGTCTCAAGCTCGGTGACGAGGCTGCCGATGAAGCCGCGCCACTGCCGGGAGGCGTGCTGCTCGGCGAATACACGAAGGCTGGCGGCGGTATCCACGACCGGATCCCTCTCAAGCGTCATTGGAGTATCCTTGGATGATACTTGGTTAACAGGTGGGGTGCATCAGTTTCGGGCAGGGTCAGCGAAGGGTGTCCGAATTGCTGGCCACACCGCTGCCCCAGGAGAACGCCCGGCGCAGGTACACCATCAGGGTGGTTTCCGAGTAATCGCGCGTATTGTCGAAGCTCGCCTTGCCGCCGACCACGGTTTTCGGATCGACCTGGTATTCGAGTTTAGCCGAGGCGCCGATCCCGAAGCCGGTCGACGAATGCGCCGCATAGGCCGTTTTTATGGTGCTATCCGTCGCCGCCGCGGCGACCAACTGCGCTTGCAGATTCGGATTGTTCGGGTAGTAGGCGACGCTCTTCTGGTTGAAGGTCTGGATGCCTGGCGACACAGTCACGTCATAGCTAAACCGGCCGGATTTGCCTTCGTACTCGATCGGGAAGGACAGGTTGGCGTAGTTCTGCGGGCTGAAATAGCCGCCTTGACCAAACGTGAAGTAACTGAGGTTCTTGTCGTAGTTCAGATAATTGAGGTTGACGCCGACCTTCAGACTATCCGTATCGGTCCGGTAGGGACGGATGAAGGTGCCGACGTTTACCTCGACATTATTGTTGGTCGCGACATTTGTTCCGGTGATGTTGTAATAACCGCCGGTGCCATAGGCACCAAAATCCCCGTTATCATAGGCAAGGCCGAGCTTCCCGCCATTCTTCACCACGGCGCCGAACACCTGCCCGTTTTGCCCGGGATCTCGCATCCCGGCATAAGACAACACGCTCTCAGTGACGGCGCGGCGCGACCCCTCGAGAATAAGACGGGTTTCCGGGTTGAAAATCGTCGGGGTAAAGCTGACCCCGCCGACGAGGTTCGATTTCGCAAAGCCGAGCGGCGTGGTGCCGACATCGACTGTCAACGGACCGATCGAATAGGCACCGTTGAGACCGACGCCCCAGTTCCGCGAATCTCCAGGTTGGGCCGGATTGGTCAACAACGAGTTAGAGCCGATCCGTCGTAGCGTGTTTGTGTCATTCGCCGGAGTGCCGGATTCGATCATCTCGGGGCTGACAGTCACCCGAGCGGTGCCTCTGCCGAGCGGCGTCGATCCGATGACATTGGCGCCGAGACTGGTCAACTGGCCGAGACCGGCCTCGCCGTCGCGGCCGCGATAGACGAATTGTCCTTCAATCGTCGGGCTAGCCTGTGCCCGAAGTTCCTCGAGGCTGCGTTCGATGTCCCGGTCGAGTGACGAGCGCGGCGCTGGCGGGTTGTTGGCCGGTTGGGCGCCGAACACCTGGCTCGGCGCGTTGGCGGGGACCGGCTGGTAGGTATCCGTGCCGTAATAGGTCGGGTCCGGCGGGGTGCTCAGGTTGCGGGGTTGCGCCGTGACGCGGCGTCTTGGGGTCGGTGCCGCCGGATCATAGGGCGTGAGCGGGTAGGGGGCGTCGGCCACCTGCACGGCTCCCGCCGTCGCGGCGCCGCTGGCATCGGCGACTTGCGGTCCGGGGGCCGTCGGGATATCCGCGTCGTCCCGCGGCAGCTGAGCCACGTTGGCGCGGGGAGCGGTATCGGCCATCGCCTGCCGATCGGCGTGGTCGTCGTCATCAGGCAAGGCCGAGCGGGAATTGCTGGACGGGTTTTGCGTCGACCGGAAGGGGTTGGGCGGCAGCTGATTGCGAACGCCCGACTGTCCCGGCGCCATGCTGCCATCGGGATTCGGGTTCTGCTGACGGTTCAGATTCTGCGCGGTCTCCAGATCCCGGATCGCAGCCCGCGTATCGCCATCGGACCGGGCGATCTGGGCCGATAGGTAATAGAGCTGCGGGTTGTTCGGGTAATAGGCGATGCCGTCGGTCAGGATCGTGCGCGCGGTCTTCAGATCCTTCACGTCGATCGCGGCGCCGATGGCGCCCCGGATCGCATCGATATCGCGCGGCGAGGTTTGCAGCACGGATTGATAGATCTGTAGCGCCTCGGCCGGCCGCTTGCCGGCCTGGTAGACCCGCGCCATGGACATCAGCAGTGTCTTGTCGTTCGACGAGGCGGAGAGTTGCGGCGCCAGCACGTCATAGGCGCCGGCATAATCGCCGCGATCGGTCAGCGCGTTGGCCCGCTGGGCCACCATGCCGACTTTGACCTGTTCCAATGCGCTGCGGTCGGCGGGACTCAGGGTCGGATCGCGGTCGAGCTGGCGGATATAGGCCTGCGCCTCGGCCTGCTGCCCGGTTTTCGACAGCACCTTCAGGTATTCGATGCTTTGCGACGCGCTGACCCGCTGCCGGCCGCTGCCCATGCCGTTGCGGACCGTCTGCAGCGCCGCGGCATTATCGCCGATATCGGCGAAGGCCGCGGCGACCAGGCTGGTCTTCTCGGCCGATTGCGGGGGGGCCGCCGCCAATTGGCCGAGCATCGCCCGGGCCTCCGGCTGGCGTCCCGCATCGGCCAGTGCCACCGCCTGGCGGATCGCCTGCTTGGTGACCAGCTGATCACGCAGCTTTTTCACGTCGGCGTTACGCTTGTTGGCCGGAATGCGGTCCAACAGGGCGAGCGCATCGGAAGGGCGATCCTGTTCGCTGGCGAAGATCGCCTGCGCCTCCGCCGCATCGGGCGCCGGATTGGCATCGAGCGCCGCCATCATCGAGCGCGCCTGATCGGTTTCGCCCTGCCGGGCCAGGAAGCGCGCGAAATCCAGCCGCAGCCAGGGGCTGTTCGGATCGGCGACCAGGGCGCGTTGATAGGCGGTCATCGCGGCGAGATCGTTATGCGCCGCCTCGGCCGCCTTGGCCTCCGCGCGCGACAATTCCGCCTTGCTCTTGTCCAGGCCGGCGGAGACCCGCGCCCGGTCATCGGGGTTCATCCGCTCGGCCAGCTGCATCGCCTCGTTCGCCCGGTTCTGCCGGACGAGGGCGTTGTACAGGCCGACGGCTGCGTCGGTGTCGTTCGGCTTCTGCGCCAGAATCGCCCGGTATTGCGTCTCGGCGGCGGCGAAGGCACCGCGCCGCGCCTCGACATCGGCGAGCATCTGGCGGGCCTGGATCTGATCCTTGTGCGGCGTTTTCAGCAACGCGATCAGGATCGCTTCCGCCCGAGCCAGGTTGTTCTGGCTACGCGCTGCGCGCGCATCGGCGAGGCCGCCATAGAACGTCGCCGCATCCAACGCCTCGGACCATTTGGCGCGATCGGCCGGCTGTGCCGCGACCGCCCGCTCGAGCAGCGCGCGGGCTTCGCCGAACCGCCCCTCGCGCAGGCGCACCACACCCAGCCCGCCCAGCGCATCCGGATCGTTCGGCTTTAGCTTCAGCGTCTTTTCGAACTCGGTGGCGGCGGTTTGCGCCTCGCCATGTTTCAGCGCATCGAAGCCTTCCATCCTGGCTTGGTCGCCGGCATCCTGCGGTGAGGCGACGGCTGGATTGAGGGCGATCTGCAGCTTCTTCTGGACCTCGGCATCGCCCGGCACACGGGCGAGATACTCGTCGTAGAACGGCCGGTCCTTGGGTGTCGCGCCTAGCCATAACAGGCCTTGCCGAAGGGCTGTATTCGCCTCGGTGCCGACCGAACTATCGGCGACCAATCTCGACAGGATCTTGATGCCGTCTCGACGCGTGGCCTCCCGATAGGTCAGCACCCGGCCATAGGCCAGCTTGATCAGCGGCGAAGGGTCGCTGGCTTGCAGCCGCGCCAACCCGTCTTTCGCCTCGTCATAGCCCTGATCGGTGCCGGCGAGCGTCTGGTAATATTCGAGCTGCAGGGCAGGGGTCGGCGTCGCACCCTTGAAGGCCTGCTGATAGCGCTGCACGGCGCTGGCGGCATTGCCCGTCTGCGCCAGGCGACGGGCGTCATTGACATCCGCCTGATCGATCTTGCCGACGCTGATGGCGTTGGCCAGGGTCGCGATGCGCGGATCGCTCGGCGCCACCTGCTTGAAGCGATCGAGGTATTGCTGCGCCGCGGCGCCACCGCCGCGCTGTGCTTCCAGCATACCGGCTTGATAAAGCGCATCCGGCTGAGTGGGATTGCTCGCCAGCAGGCGTGCCAGCGCCTCCAATGCTTGCTGGGGCCGATCGCGCAGACGCCAATAATCCGCCTGCTCGAGCAGGATGGTTTCGGCCGGCGTGGTGGCGGCCCAGGCGATTGCTATGGGCGATACGGTCGCCAACAGCAAACCCATGCCCAACACCGTTGCGTGACGTCTCACGGGCGAGCCTCCCGAGGCAATAGGGCGAACCGATCCGACACCGGTGCGCCAGACGGCGGTCAACGCCGTCAAGGATTTTACGAGCCGCGTCATCGGGAAGACGACCTCAGCCGCGTGGTCGCGATCCGCTTCAGCAGGCCGTAGAGCATGATCGAGATCAAGGCGACGCCGATCAGCGTGAACACGATGAGTGCCAGTGGCTTATCCGCCAGCAGATAACGGATCCGCGTGGTGAACGGCAGCACGCCCGAGGTGTAGGTATCGCCGACCCGGAAACTGGTGATCTTGTCGCCATTCAAGATCGTGAGATCGCCTTGGACGCCGGGATTGAGATCGCGGGAGCGGAAGGTATTGACCAGCTGGGTGAGGTTCTCCGGCTTGGCACCGACGATCATGACCGCGCTGCGTCCCTGCGCGAGCGGCGATTGCAGGGCGATCAGGGCGCCGAAATCGGTGCCGGCCGAAGCCAGAACCTGACTGGCGGAATCCCGGTCCGAGGCACCGCCGTTCCAGTCGAGTGCCGTGAAGACCCGCTCCATGGTGGTCGAGACCTGGGCGCGCAACTGCCCGTTCTCCACCTTGAGGTGACTATACGGCGCCCAATTGGTGGCGAGTGGTTGTTTGGCAAAGGTGCCGATGACGACGACATCCTTATTCACGACCGAATTGATCGCGTCCGGTCGGATGACCGTGGATCGCAAGACCGGATAGCCGGTCGAATCGCCGAAGGTTCCCATCAGATCGAGATAGGCTTCGACATCCGACTGGGTCGGCTGATCGACCATGACGACCGCCGCCTCGCCGAGATCGGCGAACTTGGTCATCGGAAAGCCGGTATTGGCGAAATAGGCGAGGTTGGGCAGGGTCGTGTAGTGCTGCACATCCGATAGATCGATGGTCGAATCCGGGTCGATCGAACTGATGATGTTCGTCGGCAGGATGTCCTGGCACTCGCCTTTGCGGTGCGGCTTCAGGTCGTAATAGAACTGCAGCTGGTTCTGACCGAAAAACAGGAAGGGCGGGATCTCGACCGCACCCTCGTTCAAGGTGAAATCCGGCGCCAGCGGGTCCCTGACCCCAAGCGCCGTGTCGTCGGTCAGCGGCAGACTCTTCAGGTAGGAGTTGTTGACCGAGACGTCGAGGCGGGAGGTCGGCTTGTCGAGCCAGTCGCCGGCAGGGAACCGATAGCGCGTTTTCAGCGGAATGCCGGCGTTGCGCCAGATGAACAGGTCGGGCGCGCTGTGGAAATTGACGGTGAGCACACCCGGGTTGATGCCCACGCCTTGAAGATCGGTCGGTTGCACGATCTCGCCCAGCCGGACCGGCCGGTCCGACGCAAGCCAGCGCGGTGCGTCATAAGCCTTGCGCTGCGCCAGCACCGGTGTGCCGACCACCGAGCTTTGACCGCTGAGCGCGGTGCTGCCGAGCGTCAGGGTCTGGGCGGCGACGCGCAGCTCCTCGGGGGTGCGGCCCATCACCAGCAGCAGCTTGCCCATCGTACTGTTCGGGTTGGCGATCACGGCCAGCGTCGGGCCATCGATCCGCGGCAGCGTCAGCCCGGCCGGCCGCTCCGTCGGAGTCGCGAACACCACCGCGTTGTCCTGCGGGATCGCGTCGAAGGATACCGGGAAGGTGGCACCCTTGGATTGGGCGATGCTGCCGAACCAGGACGAGACGATGCCGGCCGCTTGCAGCGTGGGATTGGACGGCGCCGACGAGAAGACGAAGGGAAGCGACAGCGGCCGCATATCGCGCTTGTCGTAGAACGGCAACGGCAACGCGGCGAGATCATTCTGCTGGGGCAGCCGCTCGACATCCATCTGGATGAACGAGTTGTTGCTGACGACGCTCCACAGGCTGGAATGCAGCGGGTCCTCGCACGCCGTGGTGTAGTGGCCGACGAAGTGCAGGCCGATGCGGTTGTCCTCCTGGAAGAACACCGGGTTGATCGGCAGGTTGACCGAGGTGCCGTCGGCCTTGTCGCGGGCCAGCATGATGGTGCTGACGACTTCGCCGTTCATCAGCACGACCAATTGGCTGAGATCGGGCAGCAACGACGGCGAATAGGCGAAGGACAGGTTCACTTTGGCGCCGGTCACGACCTCGTCGCGGCGGATCGAGAAGGGCAGGCTCGCATCGCCGGACACGCCGAGAAGGCGGATCGGCGCCTGCGCGCCGAGATCGCGGAAACTGAACACTTCCTGGTTCACGTTGGGCGAGCCGGGGCGCGCCGGGCCCGGAGCCGCCTTGCTGAGGCCGGTGGTCGTCGCCGAGGCCGCCGGAGCGGGCGGAGACGTAACCGTCGGAGACGGCCCTTGCTGGAGCGGCGTTGGCGGCGTCTGGGCGATCTGTTGGCTCGGGACCATCGATTGCTGGAGCTCGGCGCGCCGCAGGGCATCGAGATCCGCGTCGGCGGGGCTCTGACGACCCCGCGGTTGGGCCTGAGCGATCTGGATCGGTGTGGTCGGACCCGAAGAGAGCGTATCGGACGAGGGTTGCGCGGCGGCCGGGCCGGCCAGCACGGCGATACCGAAGGCCACCAGGATCGAGGTCAACACGCGGGGACGAATCATCAGGGGCTCAACCTCAGGGACGCTCGGTGCCGCGGTCGTCGCGGCGACCGGTGTCGCGGCGGGATCCATACCAGGCGCTGCGACCGGTCTCGGCGCGCGCCGCTTTCTGCTGCCCAACATCTCGACGATCACGCGTAAAATCTCCCCGAAGGCTCGCATCGGCTTGTCGGCGGGTCGATCTTCCCAATCCATCCACGCGTCGGCCCGGCCGAGCACCGTGCGGACCAGATCCCGACGGGCGCCCATCGACAATTCGTCGAAGGCGATCCGCAACTCGTCTTCGTTCCAAGACACGATACGGGCCGGCACGAGCGCCGGCGTGATCCCGGTGCTGAACTCCACATCGATCAGATCATCGTCGATATACCCTTCGGGCTTGCGCAGCTTGAATAGTCCGCCGCCCATCGACAGGTCGATCGATCGGGTCACCAGCGTCTGGCCGCCGGCTAGATAAATAATCGCCGACACCGCCGTCTTGACGCGCACGGTCTTGCGGATCTGTCGCTTTTCCCGGGCGACGGCGATCGAGGCGAGCAGCGTGATCATGTTGAACACCGACCAAGCCACGTTGAGCATCAGCACCTGGATCTCGTCGATCGGCAGGTCGTAGATGAACAGGCGGATCATGCCGGCGACGAGGCCGATCGCAAGGATCGACGAGATGATGATGTGCGGTCGCACGACCTTGAAATCGAAGAAATCCTTTTCGAGCAAGCCACCCTTTTCGGTGACGTTGAACTTGCCCTTTTTCGGGTTCCACAGGGTCATCAGGGTCGGCTTCAGGATCGCGAAGGCGAGGGAGCTTTCGTAGATCTCGCCCCAGAACGAATGGCGATACTTGCCCTGGATGCGTGAGTTGGTGACCGTCGAATGCACCAGATGCGGCCCTGCATAGATGAGCACCGACAAGGCGCTGGCCGCGATGATGTTCTGATCGAACAGCAAATAGGCGAGCGGCGCGGTCAGAAACACGATGCGCGGCACCGCGAAGAAAAAGTGCATCATCGCATTCAGATAGCAAAGCCGCTGGCCCAAGCTCAGGTTGGGCCCGAACAGCGGATTGTCGATACGGAAGATCTGCACCATGCCGCGCGCCCACCGCATGCGCTGACCGACATGCAGCGCCAGGCGCTCCGTCGCGAGGCCGGCTGCCATGGGCAGTTTCAGATAGGCCGAGTCAAAGCCGGCGCGGTGCAGTTTCAGGGCGGTATGGGCGTCTTCGGTCACCGTCTCGACCGCGAAGCCGCCGATCGCCTCGATCGAGCTGCGCCGCAGGATGGCGCAGGACCCGCAGAAGAACGCCGCGTTCCAGAAGTCGTTGCCATCCTGAACGTGGCTGTAGAACAGCAGCCCTTCGTTCGGAATATTCGCCACCTCGGCCAGGTTGCGCTCGAACGGATCGGGCGAATAGAAATGGTGGGGCGTCTGGATCAGCGCCAGATTCTTGTTATGCCCGAACCAACCCATAGTCATCTGCAGGAACGAACGGGTCGGCACGTGGTCGCAGTCGAAGATCGCGATGAACTCGCCTTCGGTCCGTCTCAGCGCCGCGTTGAGGTTGCCCGCCTTGGCGTGCTGGTTGTCGGCGCGGGTGATGTAGCCGGCGCCGGAGCGAATGGCGAACTGCTCGAATTCCTCCCGTCGACCGTCATCCAGGATATAGACGTTCACCCGATCGTGCGGATAGTCGATGCACTGCGCGGCGAGCACGGCGTCGGCCACGATCGAGAGGGATTCGTTATAGGTCGGGATGAAGATATCGACCGTCGGCCAAGCGGCGATGTCCGCCGGCATGGCGATCGGCTCGCGGTTAAGCGGGCGCACCGTCTGGAAATAGCCCAATACCAGGACCAGCCAGGCGTAGATCTCGGCCAGAAACAGACCGACACCGAAAAACGCCTCGACATAGGTTTCGAAGACCATGGTTTCGGTCAAGCGCCACCAGATGTACCGGGTCGATACGACGATCGAGAGGGTGATCAACACCAGCGTGGTGCCCGGATTTTCAAAGCGCTTGAGCAGCAGCATCGCGATGATCGTCAAGACGGCGAACAATGCCTGCGATCGGAAGTCCAGCGGCGTTACCACCACCAGGGTCAAGCAGATAGCCCCCAGGATCAGGGTGATCAACAGGCCGATGCCGGTCGACAGCCTTGTCAGGAGGTTGAGTCGGTGGACCAGGTTCGTCATGAGCCACGCATCTCGAAATAGTGGGGCCTCGCCTGCTGCCTCATCTTGAGAAGGGCATCGACCCGCTTGGCGATCACGGTGTAATCCTCGGTGGCACCGCTTCCCGGCGCGAACTCCGCGACCAGCTGCTGGCAGGCGATTGCTTCGGCGACGGCCTCGTCCTGGTGGACGGTGCCCAGCATCTCATCGCCGATCTTCGTCTTCAGGATGTCCTGAACGCCGCGATTCAGGCGTCGCCGCAGATCGACTTGATTGATGATGTAGTAAATCGGCACCGCGCCGGGCCGGCCGATATCGGTGTAGAACTGGCCAGCCTGGATCTTCGGCAATTGCGCGATCGAGGCCGCGTCCGACAACAGCACCGCGATTTTGACGGCTGCCAACGGTTCGATCTCGGTAAGGTAGGGAGACGGTCCGGGCGGGGTATCCGCGATCACCAGCAATTCCGGGTCTCGCATCAGGCTCTCCAGCCGCTCCGGCAGCCATGTCGGGGTTTCCCGCAGGAATGCTTGGAAACGAAGATTATCGTTATTGGTGATGGTGCCGAACGGCAGGATGGCGATGCCGGATGGCGTCAATCGGCAAATCTCCGGCCAGGACCGATTGCGCAGGACTGGCGTCGCGAGCCCATCGGTATGGCTGAGCGGAATAGCGAAATGCAGCCGCAGCAAATTCTGCAGGTCGAAATCGACGACGACAACTCTCCAGCCGAGATGTGCCAGGCGATCGGCGATGTTGGCTGCGAGAGTGGTCTTGCCGACCCCGCCCTTTGGCGAAGCGAAGGTCACCAAGGGCATTAGCGTAACCGATCAAAAACGGCGCCGAGCGCCGTCGATCCGCCGGTGGGCGGAGCGACGTCGCCCTTCAGGCGACTAAAGATTTGTCCGAGCAATACGGGGGAGGGTTCCGACGGCGCCGTTACCGGGCGAGGCGCCGGCTGCGGCGCAGTCGCTGACCTGATCCGCTGCGCGAATGCCCGAGGCGATGGCGCCGTCTGGGACATGTCCCCCTGGAAGACGTCGGCCCGGAGGATATCGGCCTGGTGGACGCCGACCTGGAAGACGGGGCGCGGCTGGGGGGTAAAGCGCAAAGGCGCTGCGCGCCATTCCGGTTCCGCGGGCGCCGGTGGGAATACTCCCGACACCACCTCAGGCGGCGTGTGGGCAGGCGGTTCGGGAAACACGTCCGCGACGCTCCGGCGGGGGTGGGGCGCCACCCGTGCCATCGCCGCGGCGACGGCGGCGAGCGGATCATTGTCGAATTCACTGGGGGAAGTGTCGTCCGACGGCATGGAATTGTTGCCGACGACATAGCTCGGCGCCGTCGTGGGAGCTGAAACCCGTTCGCGATGCGGGGGCAGGCCGGTCGGCATGTCGAATGGCACGGGATGGCGGGCGCCGGCCCCGATTTGGCGATCCACGACTTGATGATCCACGCCCTGAGCGGCGCCGGCCACCGCCGATGACGTCCCGCCCGTCAAAGTATTGACGGTTTGAAGCAGATGCCAATGCGCCGCTGCCTCATCGCTACTGAAAGGTACGGGGAATTCCTGATAAACCATGTCGGACCGTCCAATTCGCGTGAGCAAATTAACGATGTCAGCTGATTCGGTCATCACGTGACCTCGTCATCATTTGCTGTGACCTGTTTGCATCGCGGATTCCACATGCTTATCGAATGGGCTGCCAGGGTCATACGTAAGTGGATCAACATGTCCGTCATCGATAGCTGATCTTGAGAATTTCAACAATCTGGTTTTCTGCGGCCGTTTGGCGCAAGTGACGATTTCTCTGTAATTATGACGTATATCGTCTAATTTTAATGATTATATTGGTTAATATTTCATGATAATTTGCTCATATAGTAAAAAAATTCGACATTTTTTGTGCCGTATATTAAAATTTAGGTCTTCTGCCCATTCATGATTTTTGATTAATTATTTAAAATTAACGAATTTTTAATATATTATGATTTTTGTGTATCTATATTGTTACGATTATCCCCATAAAAACCCCATTTGTTATTCAAAAATCAATCTGTTCGTCACCAGAAAACTTCCATGAAGCGATAATTCTGGTCAATAATCGACGTAATATTGATTGGAGTTGGCACAATTCGCGCCGTTGCGGATTTTTCATTTTGAATTCGGAGTATTCCTCAGATGGTTGGAGGCATCGTTCCGGTCGACATGGCGATGCGAACTGGTCGCGCCGGCGGCTAAGATGCCGTTTCGGATGATGTTTTCACCGACTTCGGCGAGACTCGAAAAATAGTCGCACCGGCTGGTCGGGACAGGGCAGGGGGTTGCGACGGGCCGGCCGCGTGCTTACGATCACCCGGGCGGGCTGAGAGAGCCGCCCCTGTAGCACAGTGGTAGTGCAGCGGTTTTGTAAACCGAAGGTCGCGGGTTCAAATCCTGCCGGGGGCACCACTCTTTAGCCTGCTCTTCAGCGCGGGAACAGCAACGCGCCGCGGGCGTGAAGCAGCACCGCGGATAGGTCCCAGGGGGCTATGCGATCCAGCGCCGCGGCCTCTTCCGGGGTAAACAGGGCTTTGTCCGCCCCTTCCGTCTGAACCATGCGATCGATTTCGTCCAGCCGGACGCGGACCGTGAAGAACCACATTTCGACGATACGGCCGGACGGCATCCGGTGGATCGACTCCATCAGCCTGGCATAATCGGTCGCGGTGAAGCCGAGTTCCTCGCGCAGCTCGCGCACCAGGGCCGTGGCGGGGCTTTCGCCCGGTTCGAGGCCGCCGCCGAACAGTGCCCAATGCCCCGGCACCGCGATGCCGGGCTTGTCGTCGCGCAGCTGCAGCAGGTATCGGCCATCTTCGGCGACAATCACCGCGACGGCGACGGCGCGGTCCGGCGCGCGCCGCAGCGAGGCGCGTTCGATATCGAAGGGCGAAGACATCGGGCGGGGTCCTGGAGCGGGGAGAGAGATCGAGGAGCGGATGGGCTTGGGTAAAACCCTAGCTCAGAATCCTGGAATTGTCCGCTTTGAGCGGCGTTGGACAATCGGTTGTCACCGACGCCCAAAGCGGCCTCGACAAAGCCGATCGCGTTTGCTACACACCGCGCCTCGCGAGAGCGGGCGTTTAGCTCAGTTGGTAGAGCAGCTGACTCTTAATCAGCGGGTCGTAGGTTCGAGCCCTACAACGCCCACCATCTTTTCAAGGGCTTAGTGGCCGGAGATGGTGAACAAGACGGGAACTGTTCGACTTTTGTGCGACTAGCAGAAGTCGAACGTTCGACTTTTATGTTCCGTCAGCGTTCCGTATGCACGATTTCCAGGGCGCCTATGGTGAAGCGTGCCAGGTCTCGATCGTAGCTGCCGGTGCCCTCAGAAATTGTCTGCCATTCGTAACCCAGCACGCTAAGGCAGGCGTTTGCCGCCTGCTGTGCAAGCTCATTGAACGGCCAGCCGAACGGTATCCTGGCATTGCGATTTTCAGCATCGCGAATCGTGCCGTCGCTCAGCCGGTAGCGGACCACGTCCTTATCCACGACGTACTGGACTTCACGGATCGTCGGTTCATCTACTCCGGCCAAAGGGTTCATTCTTCCCCCTCGGCCGCGTCGCGGGCCATGCGTTTGTCGGTGCCGGCGTCGGCCAGCTCCTCGGTGCGGATCAGGTAGTGTTCCAGGATCGCCTCGACGGTCTTCAGGCTATGGCCGGTGATGCCGCTGATCTGCGGCACGGTGCTGCCGGCGATGGCATGTTCGGTGACGGCCGTATGGCGCAGATGCATGAACTGCAGGTCCAGGGTCGAAAGCATCGAGCCATCTTCCTGTTCGAACCCTGGCCATTTCTCGTCCGCCGCCGCGCGCACCTTCTGGAACACCTTGCGAAAGTGATCCTCGGTCCAGGCCTGGCCGGTCGTCTCGCACAGCAGCAGCGGCATCGAGGGCGTGCCCAAGATGCCGCGCAGGCGCTGGGCCTCCAGCTCGGCCGCCACGCGCGCGGCGACCTGGGGATTGTCGCGCACGCCGACGCGCTTGCCCGTCTTGCGCTGCTTCACATAAAATCGGCCGTTGCGGTACTGCGCGCGCGGCCAGGCGAGGACGTCGCCCTCGCGCTGGCCCAGCCACCAATTCATCTCGATCGCCGTTCCCACGGAATGCCAGCCCAGCTTGTCGGCCGCCTCGATCAGTAGATCCTTGGCGTCGCGCGGCCATAGCCTGCCGTTAAAGGGCTGGCTGATCATCCCGGGGCTCGCGGCGACGTTGACCGCGACCGAGCCGACTTTGACCCCATAGCCCAGCAGGATGCGCAGCATGCCGATAACCGCATTCGCCTTGCTGGGCGTCTTGGCATACAGCAGCTCGTAGAAGGCGGCGATCCGCGGCCCGGTCAGGACGCGCACGGGTGTGCCGCCTGCCCAGGCCTCGATTACTTGAAGGTTCTGGTTATAGCCGCGCTTGGTCTTCGGCGCCTTGCCCAGAAAGAACGGGCTGGCGCGGTATTTACGGATTAAGTCGGCGACGATCACTGGCGTCGTCGGGATCGGCCGTGCCGCCGGCGGCAGCACCGTCGGCACGGCGATTGGCGCGGCCGCCGTTTCCGTCGCGTCCTGGTTCAGCGGCGCGCCCTTGCGCCAGGCCTTGACGGCCTTGTTGATGTCGTTCGCGCGCAGCACGGCCGCCTGAAAGTCATCGGGCAGCCGCTCCGGACGCCAGCCGGCGAGGCGGAGGTGCGGACCGGGCACCCAGAAATGGCGCTTCCCGCCCTGCGCCCCGGGCCGTGTCGCGAGATAGGGAACCTTGATCGTTGCCATGGCGGCTATCCTGGCGGGCGGCTAGGTGGCGTGGGTGCGTGGTGTCGACAGTACCCTAATCAGGGCCATCTTGACGGCCTCGACCGCCATTTCTTTGTGGATCGATCCGCCCGTGCCGCCAAACGCTGATCCCCATATTTCTATTTCGCGGACGGCCTGCTCGACAACACGCCGAGCCACGTCACCTTGCCGTTCCGCGATACGTTGTTCCATGCTCGCGACGTGGCTGGGTGCCACGGCCGCTAGAGTTGCAACCACCTCGGTCGATCCCGGCAGGACGTTGGGAAAATACGAAAACTTGATGAATTGATCGTCCAGCAAACGACGGGACAAAGCCGCCGCGGCCGTCCGCATCGCGTATATTTCCAGCCCCTCACGAACCAGATAGGTCGCCCCAAAGACGGCGGTATGCTGGAGTATTGTGACGTGCTCTTCCGACACCGCCTTGCGGGTGCATTCCGGACAGGGGTAGGTGCGGGACGAGTCTTCAAGGCGAGCCTGGCGGGCGAGGGGCTTCGTGGTGACGGGATGATAGACGAACAGGCGCACAGTGCGGGAGCCCTGGCAGATCGGGCAGGCTTCGGTCGTTTTCTCGGTCACAGCGTCACTCCTCGTCCCAATACGACATGTCGACATCGGCGCAGTCTTCCGGTTCTTCCTTGCGCATACTGGGATCGCCCCAATAGTCGGCGACAGCCGCATCAGCATATTCCGCGACCTCGCGTGCGGCGGCGGGTGTCGCGTGGGAACGAGCCAGCATCCGAGCTTTAAATCGGGCGGCGAACTCATCTCGGGTGATGGTGGTCATTAATGCGCCCCCTTAGCGTGCCGGATGATCATCAACTCACGGGGCCGGCCGACGTAATGATCATGGGTTCCGAACGTGCCGTCGCGGCGGAGCTTGTTGCCATAGCAGCTGATCGACAGCATGGTTTCGCGCAGGCCCACGTCGATCCGCGTTAGGCGGTATTGGTACGGCGACGCATAAGGGGCGAGCGTTTCGACGGTCGCCCCAGCGATCAAGCCCCGGTGGGACAGGCCGCGTAAGGCCTCGGTGATCAGCTCATGCACCAGCTGCTTAAGCTGGTCTTCGATCTCGTTCGCGGAGAGGCCCCTCACAGCACGCCCTCCACGATCCGCTGGGCATTGCGGTTCAGAATGGCGTCGTAATCCACCTCGTCCTCACCGCCGCCGGCCGGCGCCGGCGACGAGGCCGCCGGCCGGGCGATCTTGGCGTCCAGCCAGGCGTCGATCGCGCGGGGGTCCCATCGGGCGCCCGCGCGATTGCCCCAGGCCGGACGGGGGAAGCCGTCTGCGTATAGCCGGTGAAGGTGCCGATAGAGGTAGTCGAGATCGACCTGCAGCCGATCGGCCATCTCGGCACGGGTGAGCAGGCGGCGGTCGCTGTTGGCGGCGCTCATGATGCCGCCTTCGCTTCCTGGCGGATGCCGGCCTCGATCATCAACGCGCCGTGGAATTCCAGTTCGGGCGGGATGTGGCGAACGTCGTTCGTCTCGGCGAACCGCAGGATGGCGGCGCGCCGTTCGGTGGCCTTCATCGTGCCGAAATCCGCCGGGGTGACCGCATCGAGCTTGCCGGCGTGATAGAGGCCGATGGTGAAGGCCAGCGTTTCCAGCTGATCCTTGCGCAGGGTGGCCAGGTACGCGTCGTCGATGCGCCACCACTCCGGCATGTTGATGTTCAGCCGTTCGGCGAGCTCGATGGTTGCGGGCTGGCTGCCCATATGCGGGTTGTAGGCCTCGACCAGATCGTGGCAGCGGGCCGCCAGCAGGGCCGTGGTGAGCGTCTGAACCGCCGCGTCGGTCATGGTGCCTAGGGCCTTGCGGACGGTGTCCTGCGCCCCCGTGGTATTGTAGTGGTCCAGCGCGGACAGGCAGGGCTTGCCCTCGGCGAACAGCTTGCGGCCGGCGGCGTCGGCGAAGCGATCCAGGATGACCGCGATCTGGGCGCCGACGACGCGGTTTTCCTCGCCCCTGTCGTCGCTGCGCAGGCCGGCCATGGCGCCGGCGGCGGTGATCAGGGCGAGGCAGGTCAGCTCGTTCAACACGCGTGGGTTGCCCATCTCGGCAGCAAAGAACAGGGTGTCCTGCAGTGCCCGGGTCTTGGCCTGCTTGGCGTAGATCTTGCGGCCGGTGGTGACCGCCTCGACCGGGTCGGCCTGGTCGGGCGCCAGGTCTTTGGCGGGCGTGCTGGCCTTGGTCGCGGGCGGCTTCTTGTCGAGCTTCCACAGATTGTCGTGGATGATCACCGACAGGTCGCGCTTGAGCTGGATCACCACGGCCGTCTGCGCGCCCTTGGGCTTCTGCCCTTGGGCGCGGTAGATCATGGCCTGTTGCACGGCGTAATCGGCCGTGCTCCACCAATCGGTCTCGACCAACATGACGACGCCGGTGCCGGCGATCGCCAGTTGCTTGGTCTTTTCCTTGATCGCCTCGCGCTGCAGATAGTCGAACAGCACGCTGTCCTGAAAGATCAGCTCGCCGGACTCGTCGTCGGTCGTCGTCGGGCCGGTAAATCGGGCAAGATCGAAGATCGCCCGGCTGGCTGGGAAATTCTCTTGGCTGACCAACCGCGCCACGTGGTCGGCCGTGTGGTTCTCACCGACACGCTCCAGCAACTCCAACTGCCGGTCCGGTGAGGCGGCGGTGAAGGCGCGCGCTTGCGCCAGGGTCAGCTCGCCGTCGCGCAGCGCCTGCTTGACCGGCTCGGCCAGCTTGTCGACCAGGGCCAGGCGCAGCTGGACGTGGCGGACGGTCTTGCCGATCTTAGCGGCGATATCGGCGGTCGACCAGCCGGCCTCCTCTATGAGCGCCTTGAACCCCTCCGCCTCGTCGAGCGGCGGCACGTCGTGGCGTTGCAGGTTTTCGATGATGGCTATGGCCCGGTGTTCGGCATCGGTCAGGCCGCGGCGAATGACGACGGGGATCGGCCAATCGCGGGGTAGGCGGCCATCCTCGATGGCGATGCCGATCGCCCGCCAGCGCCGTTCCCCGGCGACGATGCGGTGCAGCGGATCGGCGCCCCCGGGCGGCCGCACCAGAATGGGCTGCAGCAGGTTGACGCTGACGATGCTGTTGGCCAGTTCGGCGAGGATGCCTTGGTCGAACCCGCGACGTGGGTTCATGGGCGACGGGCCGATGGCGTCGTAAGTCAAGCTCGGCACGGCGCCGTTGGGCATCACCAGGTCGACCGCCGGCTCAGTGGTTGGTGGCCGCGCATCCAGCTCGGGCGGCGTGGCGTCGCCCAGCAGGTCGCGCACAGGGCAACCCAGCACGCGGCTGATCGCCAGGACGCTATCGAGGCCGGGCACGCCGCCGCGCTTGCGGGCGGCGCTGAGCGCGCCGTTGCCGAGGCCGGCGCCGCGTTCGATCGCCTGCATCGTCGCCGGCGGTTCGGCGGAATTTCGCACGGCGTCGAGGGCGACGAAGAAGGCTTCGGATGGGGTCGGCTGGGTCGGCGGAACGAGTTTGGCGGCGGCGCTCATGATAGAAAGCTCCACATAATGAGGGCGGCGAAGCCCGCGAAGGACCAGATGGCGAGGCCGGCGGCGGTGGCGATGAGAAAGACCCTCATGACCACCGCCAGGCGAACAGGCCGCAGACCACGGCGAAAATGCCGAGTTGGGCGAGCAATCCGACGACGCGCTTGGCGCGCAGCCGGCGGATCGGCGGGGGAACGCGCGTCTTGAGGGGCGTCATGACGCGGCCCTTTCGGCGTAAGCCCGGCGCTGTGCCGCGCGATCGGCGCGGTGGCGGCGGATGTTGGCGAGGATCGCGTCGCGCTCCTCCGGGCTACGCCGTCGCCACTGCCAGGCGCGTGGATTGGCGGTGTGGCGCAGGCGGGTAGGGCCGTCGCCGAGGCCGAGATACACGGTGTCGACCCATAGCCGTTCCTCGAGCGCCCGCACCGTCGCATTCGAGATGCCGAGATCGGTCGGCATCGGCTCGAAGGCGATCGGCGCCCGGCCGAGCAAGGCCCGCTGCGCAGGCGAGAGCGGCGCGTAGGGCGCGGCCAATGGATCGAAGGGCGCCGGCTGAGCGGGGCTCATGATTTGGCCGCCTGGTCGGCCGCGTTCCTGGCAGCCTGGCGGTCGGCCTTATCCCCGGCGGCCTTACGGTCGAACGCGTTGATCGCGGCGAGGATTAGCGCGCCGGCGCGTACCAGGTCGCGGCGCGGGTCCTTGGGGTTGAATTCCGCCATTTGCCATGGCCACTGATGCTTGGCTTCGTCGGCGCCGCTGGCGGACAAGGCATAGGCGCCGGCAGCGGCGGCGAGCTGCCGATAGCCGTGCAGGTCGTCGTGGTCGGTGGAGTAACCTTCGACATCGACCTGACGATTGCGTTCATTGAGCAGCGCGGCCGATGCGCGAACGATAGAGGTTTTGTGCGCAAGAACGGCGTCGCGTGGGGAAGGTGAATGCTTCCCGAACGGAAAGCCCCCGCTCATGACGCCACCCAGCCGGCGCCGTGGCACACAAGGCAGGTGCAGGGATTGACCAACCCCAGCATGTATTCGGTGAACGCGAACCGGCCGGCGTGAAGCCAGCGACGCCACGGAACCGGCCGTGGACCGTCGGAAACCTGACCGCACCCCTCACAAAAGGGACAGGCGCGAACGGCGTTCGTGTGCGGCAAAGTAGAAACGAGATGCAGGGACATGTGCGCCTCCGTTGATGAACGGATTATCGAATGTCAGAAATACTGACATGACGCAAGCCTAAAAAGTCACATATTCTGACATTGGTCGTGACACAACGCGCAATCGGACATACCCAAACATAAAGGACGCTGTTAGGCTTTCTCTACAATTTTGGGTGGTGGTTATGAGCGTGAAGAATCTTGGTATCGTGCTGGTGGCGGCACCGCTCGCGGCCTGCGCCGTTGGATGGGGGTTGCCGTATAACGTGGAGTTCGAAAACTCCAGTTCCGTCACGGTACGATACGACCCTCTGCTTGCAAGCATAGGAGAGGTTCAAAGCGTCGCGCAGGCGATCTGCGACAAATACGGTAAAGACGCCGTCCCCCTATTGGAGAGATCGGACTTCGCGGGCGTAACGAATAGCTCGTACAGGTGCGTCCCCCGCCAATAATCTACGGCGGCCAGCACTCATTAAAACGAAGATCTGATCATTAGGGCGAGGGTATTCGGCGGTCTCGTTGAGGACGCGCCTCCGTAACTCTCAAAAAAATCGCCAAGGCGACCTGGATCAAGTATCGCCCCCCCCCTGGGGGTTGGCTTCGTGCGCCTACGCTTCTTTTCCAACCTTGGAAAAGTCGGATAGTAGCGCCGGAATTTTTGTTGCCAGAGAATGCCTTAATCCTGACGGGTCACCCACGATGATCCAGTCCAGGGTGACGCCATAGCGCTCGCGCAATCTGGCTAGGGCCAGCATATTGGGCAGGTTTCTGGCGGCTTCCCAATTCGCCCAAGCCGTGCGTTCCACACCGACGCTTGTGGCCATCTCCTGCTGTGTAAAACCGAGAGCCTCACGGGTCGCGGTCAACCGCGCCGCGATTTCCCGTTCCTGCTGGGTTGGTACTGTCTTTGGTGCCATGTTCACATTATCTGACACCATATCTGGTGGTGCACGTCACTTTTACCCATTGCATAAAGACACAAAATCTGACAAATCGATCGGATGGCAATTCGTTCGTTCGACGATCTGAGTGCGCTTTTTGGTGGCGACGCGGCCTTGGGCGAGGCGGTCGGCGTCAGTCGCACCGCCGTGTTCAATTGGCGGGCGGCTGGACAGGTGCCCCCGATCAAGTGGCGTCCCATCGCCCTCGCCGCGAAAGAGCGCGGCGCCGATGACGTAACGATCGAGACTGTCGCTCACTTGATCGTCACCCGACGGCGCAGGGCGGCATGACGAAATTACTTGCTCCTCCCTTGGCCGGCGGGAGGGTTGCAGCCCTCCGCCCGTCACATTCGCTCAGTGGTTTTCCAGACCATCCCAACGCCCCGAAACTTAGCGGCGGTGGGAAACAATGTCGGTATCGGATCACGATAGGAAACTTCGCGTGAGCGCCACGATCGCCCGCATGGCGGGCCATCAGGTGGCGGCGAGCCTGCGCCGGATACACCCGGCCAATGCCGAACAACTGGTGGCGCGCGACCTGGAACGGGCGGGCACCGCGGTGGCCAATGTGACGGTGCGCCGCTGGCTGAGCGGCGAGCCGCCGGGCACCAAGCATCTGCTCGCCCTGTTCGCGGTCTATGGCCCGGCCTTCGCCGGCCGCGTGCTGGATGTCTGCGGCCAATGGGCGATGGCCCTGCAAACCCAGGCGGAACTCAACGAGATCGAACAGCAGGCGGAGGCGATCCTGGCGGCGTGCCGGGACCGCAGAGCGCTCGATCGAGGCAAGGGGCCTGAAGGCCACCATGACAGGGGAGCACCTTGAAGAAACTTCACGCCATCCTGGCCACGCTCTATGCGCTGGCCGCCTTTCCCTGGGGCCGCGCCGGCAAGGGGACCACGCAAGTGGCCAGCTGGTGCCTGCGGCGCGCCGCATGGCATTTCGGGCTGAGCCGATGACCGTGCCCCTGACCCTCGACGTGATCAACGTGCTGCGCCTCAGCTTCGGGGTTGGCGTCGTGTTCGGCGTGGCGCTGGGCATCATGGCGATGGTGTTGGTCGAGTATTGGAGCGGAAACCCGTGACCGCGCCGGGTGCGCGCCTTGCCTGGGTGGTGGCGCGCGGCGCCATCCATTTGGGCCGATGCAGCACCCGCCAAGCGGCGATGAACCTGGTCGACCGGCCCTGGCGGTTCGGGCCCATCACGATCGAGCATGACGGCACCGGCGAGCGCTGGGAACGGCGCGGCGGCGTGTGGGCCAAGACGCGCGAGCCGGTGGCGCGCCGTCGCCAGGCCGATGACCAGAAGGAAGCCACGTCGTGAAATCCATTCAGATCGCCGGGGGAAATCCTGGGCGGTGCGCGGCGCACCGCAGCAAACCAAGCCCCGCTGCGGTGCCGTCCCCCGGCGGCGCACTTTGGCGGCCAAGCGGGGCAACGCCGTGGCAAGGCCGGGGTGGTGACACCCCGGCCGAACCCCCAAAGAGAGCTTCAGGGCCATGAGACAGCGTTTACCCGATCGGCGGCTGCAGATCACCGAGGCGGTCGAGTGGAACGGCCGCGACTGGATCGTCGCGGTGGGGTTCGACCGCGCGGGCCGGGCGCTCGAAGTGTTCATCGATGGCCACAAGACGGGGAGCGCCATCGAGGCTTGGGCGGATGACAGCTGCATCCTGCTGTCGCGTCTGCTGCAGCATGGCGAAACGGCGGCGGCGTTGCTGGAAACCTTGGCGCCGAACCACACCACGACGGGCGCCGGCGAAAGGTCGCTGATGGCATGCGCCCTGGTGACGGCGGTGCGGGTCGAGCGGGAAAGCCGGCAGGCGATCCTCGACGCTTATGCGGCGCTGGATACGCGTTCGCCTCCGTCGGCGAACGCCGTTCGCCAAACAGACGGGGTGAGGCGGCCCGGGGCGCCTATGGCAGAGATCCAGGCGCAGTCATTGGATGGTGATGCGTGCCTGCTACACTTGCTGAACACCACCTTTGGGGACTGGATACGCCGGGTGGTTGCCGGGGCGCCTGCGGAAGCGGTCGCCGATGCGCCGCCGGCGGCTTTTTCGCCATGATGCGGATGGTCTTCCATCGCCGGGGCGCCCATGACGGCAAATGCTGCCGCGATGGCTGCCACGCTCCGGCCGATTGGCAGGTTGGTTTCAAGGCGTGGGCACGCGGCTATCCCAAGCGTGACAAGCATTTGCTCATCGGCGAGCTCGGCGTGTACTTGTGCGACACGCATAAGGGCGAGGTGCGCAAGGAAGACTTCTTCACCGAGGCAAGCTGGTCGCAAATCTCGACCCGCTTCGACAGCATGCGACTGCGCCCGCCGGATCTGGAACGGTTGGAAATGCGCTTCGTCGTCTTCGCGGCCGGCAGCGCATGAACGAACACCGCGATATCGTTGAGGAAGCGCTGGCATCCGCCGCCGGCGGCCTGTCGGGGCGGGCGGCCACCTGGTCGGATCCCGGCCCGCAGGTCGATCGCGATATCGCGGCGATGCGCAATCAGGTGCGGCGCCTGGTGCGCGAGCTGCCCGACGACATGACGATTTACGAGCTGCGCGAGGCGCTGGGATGACGCCGTCCCACAGTTCGCCGCGCCGCGACCTGGTGCCGATCGACCGTATCGTCTCGATGCTGGCGGCGCGGGCGCCCGATCTGGCGGCGGAGCTGTTGCCGGGTGGTGCGCGGCGGCAAGCGGAGTGGGTATGCGGCGACCTGCGGGGCGGCCCGGGCCGCAGCCTGTCGGTGCATTTGGCAGGGCCGAAATCGGGCGTGTGGAAGGATTTCGCGGCGGATACGGGCGGCGACGCGCTGGACCTGGTCGCCCATGTGCTGTTCGGCCGCGACAAGGGGCGGGCACTGCGCTGGGCACGCGGCTGGCTTGGCCTCGACGGCACCGACCCGACCGCGCTGCGCCGGACCCGCGCGGCGGTCGAGCGACACGATACCAGCGACGCGGCGGCCGAGGCGGAGGCGGCGAAGCTGCGCGGCGCGGCGCAGCGGATCTATCTGTCGGGCGCGCCGATCGCCGGCACGCCGGTCGACCGGTACCTGGATGGGCGCGGCCTGGCGGCGCGCCGTTTCCCGTTTCCGCTCCGATCGCTGCGCTATCACCCGGAGCTGTGGCACGCGGAAAGCAAACGGCGCTGGCCGGCGATGGTGGCGGGAATGGTTGGCCCGGATGGCAGCTTTCGGGCGGTCCATCGCACCTATCTGGAAATCCAGACGGATGGGCGGGTGACCAAGGCGCCGCTCGATCCGCCCAAGCTGGTGCTTGGGCAGTTCCGGGGGGCGGCGATCCGGCTGTGGCGCGGCATCGTGGTCGACCCGGAAACCGGCGAGATCGGCCAGGCGCCGCGGTTGAGCGCCGTCAAGGCGCCGGTCGAGATCGATGTCACCGAGGGCATCGAGGACGGGTTGTCGGTTGCCCTGGCGGTGCCGGCGGCGCGCGTCGTGGCGGCCGGTACGCTGGGCAATATCGGCAATCTGCGCCTGGCCAATGTCGGCGCCTGGAATGTGTGGGCGCAGAACGACGCGCCGGATAGCCCGGCGGCGCGCGCGCTGGTTCGCTCGCTCGCCCGGCTGCGTGAAACCGGGGCCGTGGTCTATGAGGTTCGGCCGCCGGAAGGCGTCAAGGACGCGAACGACGTGCTGAGGGGCGGGACCGCATCGTGAGTGACGCCGTGGATGACAGTGCCGGCAAGGTGGTCGAGATGCGGCAGCGGCGGCGGCGGAGCGGCGCCGCCGAGGCGTTGCCCGAAAAGATCGACGACCCCGAAAAGCTCGACGAGCCGGACGATCGGGGTGACGGGCCGCCGGAAGAGACGAGCGACAGCGTCTTGCCGGCGGGCTGCCCGGTGACGCCCCTCGGGCACGATACCGGCACCTGCTATTACCTGTGCGAGGCCGGGCAGCTGCGGAACCTGAGCGCCAAAGATCACTCGCGCAACAACCTCATCGACTTGTTCGGCCGGCGCGCGGAATACGTGTTTCGGACCTGGCCGCGTAAGCAGCAGATGAAGGAAACCGGCGCCTGGATCATCACCGGGTTCAAGGCGGAGGAGTGCGGGGACACGCTGCGGCTCGCCTGCAAACTGGCGGGCGTGTGGTCGCCAGTAGGGCGCGTGCGCGGTGCTGGCGCCTGGCGGGGGGTGGATGACGAGCTGGTGCTGCATGCCGGCGACGCGCTGCTGACGGTGCGGGCGGGCGATGCGGGAGTGTTTCAGGAGCCGGGCGCGCTGCCCTGGATCGAGGGCAAGCCGGGGATCGTCGGTCGCCAGGTCTATCCGACCGCGCCGTCGCTGCCGCGCCCCTCGCCCGCGCGGGAGCCGCAGGATAGCGCTGAGGGTGCCGGCGCCAAGATGTTGCGCATGCTCGGCACCTGGTCGCTGCGCCGGCCGGGGATCGATGACCATCTGGTGCTGGGCTGGATCGGCGCCGCGATGCTGGGGGGCGCCCTGGGCTGGCGGCCGGTCATGTGGATCACCGGCGCGTACAACACCGGCAAGTCCAGCATGGACAAGCTGGTCGACCGGACGCTGGGCGCCGGCACCATGCTGCACACGTCGGACGCCTCGGCCGCTGGCGTACGCCAGGTGCTGGGCCATGACAGCCGGCCGGTCGCGATCGACGAGGCCGAGGCCGATACGGATGGCCGAAAAATGAAGGCGATGGTCGAGCTGGCCCGCTCGGCCGCGACCGGCGCGCTGGCGATCCGGGGCGGGTCCGATCACAAAGCGACGCAATTCACCTTGCGATCGTGTTTCCTGTTTTCATCGATCCTGATCCCGCCGCTGTTGCCGCAGGATAGATCGCGCATCGCCGTCATCGAGCTTGACGCGCTGGGTAGCTCGCCCCCACCCGATATGAGCGAGCGGACCTGCGCGGAGCTGGGGGCGCGGCTGCTGCGCCAGCTGACAGAGCAATGGCATCGCTATGATGCGACCTGCGAGGCCTATCGCGACGCCATGGCCCGCGCGGGCCACTCGTCGCGCGGGCAAGACGTGTATGGCACGCTGCTGGCCTGCGCCGACCTGCTGCTGTACGACCACCCGCCCGATGGCGAGACGCTGGACGCCTGGTGCGACAAGATGGCGGCCGAAGGCATGGCGGAAATCCAGGCGCAGTCGTCGGATAATGACGCGTGCCTACGCCACCTGCTGACCACCCCCCTGGAAGCGCCGCGCGACCGGCTGCGCTTCACGGTCGCGGATTGGATACGCCGGGCGATCGGTACCTATCCGGGCATGGATGACGACGCGGCTGCTGCTGCCCTCGCCGACCGCGTGCTGCAGGAGGCTGGCGTCAAGGTCTGTGCCGAGGATGGTGGCAAGCCCATCAAGCTCGACCGGTATCTCGCGGTCGCCAGCTCGCATCGTGGGCTGAGCAAGATCTATGCGGGCACGCAGTGGGCCGATGCGCCGGGCGCGCAAGGCGTGTGGGTGCAGTCGCTGCGCCGCCTGCCGCATCTGGTGCCGCTGGGCGCCAATGGCAAGCCCAAGGCCATTTGGATCGGCAGCACGGTCAAGGCGACCCTGCTGCCCCTCGCCTTGTGCCTGCCCGCCCCGCCCGATAGGGCGGACGAAGACCCGTCATCCGCAGCTTCGCCCGATAGGGCGGAGCGGAGCGCGGATGACACCTATTCCATTCCATTCTAAGGCGGTATCAATGGCTTGCGCCCTATCCCCATGCCCATGCCCGCCCGCGCCCCAACCCGTTGGCGTGAGCGATCATAGACGCGGCCCGCGCGCCGGGTCTGGGGCGGTTAGGTGCTGGTTAGGTCCGTGGTTAGGTCGAAAGATCAACAGGACCAAGGCCTTAGATCAATTCCTAACGACCTAACGACCTAACGCGTTCGCCCTAGACGTATGCACATGCGCACGCGCGTGTGTGTGAAAATAGGTGGTTAGGTGGTTAGGTCGTTAGGAATATGGATAAGTCTCTGAACTTACAGGGAAAAGCACCTAACCACAGACCTAACCAGCACCTAACCGGCGGTTCGGAATTAAATATCGGGGGTTTATTCGGGTATGGGTGAGCAAGCGAAGGCTGGGCAAGCAGCGATCGGGGCGGCGATGGCGATCGCGGCTGACGCTGACGGCGAGGGCGAGGAACAGCTTGACCTCTTGGGCCTGCCGCCGCTTCGGGCGGGGGCGATCCTTGCGGAGCGGCGCGGGCGGGGCCGGCCGCCGGGCGCGCGGAACAAGCGGACCGAGGATCTGGTGGCCTGGCTGCTGGGCAAGTACCCGTCGCCGCTGGAAGGCCTGTTGCAGATGGCGAATGCGCGGGTGGATGAGCTGGCGGCGCAGCTGGGGTGCACGCCGCTTGAGGCGCTGCAGGAAAAGCGGCACGCGGCCATCGCGGCGCTGCCGTACATCCATCAGCGCCAGGCGATCGCGGTGGACGTGACCCAGCGCAACGTCGTGCACCTGACCCTGGAAATGGGCGGCGCCGAGGCACTTGACGAAACCGTTATGGATCAATGGGTTACCGTCGAGCCGGTCGAAAAGTCTGACAGTGGAAAGTCTGACAGTGACCGCTAAGCCCTTGCGCGCGAACGGCATTCGCCTGTCCGTCCCGCTGATTGTGTATCAGCCGGCCCGACCCTCCGCCCAGCCGGGAGGCGCCCCGGTCGGCGGCTTCGCTCGGCCCGCCGCCTGCTCTCCCGCCCAGGAATTGCCGACGAGGGGGTACCCGGGTTTTCGCGGCGACGACCGCCCCGCGCCCCCTGTCAGCGTGCTTTACCCGCCGCTGGGGAGTTTCGGAAGAAACGCGATTACGGGGCTGACGACCACAGGGGTGGGGGGATCATGACCGGCCAGCGTTTGGATCTGAGGTGGAAGCCGCCGGGGCCGGTTGCCGCGCGCTTCATGGCGGCGACGGCGCGGCTGCAGGTGCTGAACGGCCCGATCGGCTCGGGTAAGACGACGACCGTGCTGATGAAAGTCATCCAGATCGCCAGCCGTCAAGCGGTATCGCGCCACACCGGCCGGCGGCGGGTCAAGGTCTGCGTCGTGCGCGATACCTATCGGCAGCTCTGGAAGACGACGCTACCGTCCTGGTTCAAGCGGGTGCCGCGCAACGTCGGCACTTTCACCGGCGCCGAGAACGCACCGGCCTCGCATCTGGTCACCTTCCAGCTCGGCGACGGCACCATGGTCGAACTGCAGATGGATTTCATCGCGATCGGCGAAAACGCGGTCGAGGACGTGCTGCGCGGCTATGAGCCGACGTTCTTCTACCTCAACGAGGGCGATCTGCTGGCGCGCGAGGTCTACACCTATGCCCGCGGCCGCACCGGCCGGTTCCCGGATATGGCGGAATGCGGCCCGACCTGGCACGGCATCCTGATGGATTGCAACGCGCCGGAATTCGGCAACTGGCTGTACGAGGACGTGTTCAAGGCGACGCCGGAGGGTGTGGCGCTGTTCCGCCAGCCAAGCGGTCTGGCGATCGACGCGGAGAACCTGGATAACCTGCCGCCCGGCTACTATGCCGACCAGGTCGCCAATCAGCCGGAATGGTATGTCCGGCGCATGATCATGAACGAGCCGGGCTATAGCCGGGCCGGCAAGCCGATCTATCCCGAATATTCCGACCTGCGGCATGTCTCGGGCTATGAGCTGCGGCCGGTGCTTGGCATGCCGCTGGGGATCGGGCTCGATGCGGGGCTGTCCCCGGCGGCGGCGCTGGGCCAACGCATGGCGAACGGCCAATGGCGCATCACCGATGAGCTGGTCGCCGAACAGGGCACCGGACCGACGCGGTTCGGTGAGATGTTGGGGCGCTTGCTGCATGAGCGCTATGAGGGCATCCGCACGATCCGGGGATGGGCCGATCCCTCCGCCGCCTATGGCGCCGACAAGCAGGCCGGCGAAAAGAGCTGGATCGAGATCGTGTCTTCCGTGGCCGGCATCCCGATCAGCCCGGCGCCGACCAATGCGCTGATCCCGCGCCTGGATGCCGTGCGCCGGCCGCTGACGCGCCTGATCGACGGCGAGCCGGGGTTCCTGCTGTCGCCGCGCTGCACCGTGCTGCGTGAGGGCTTCAACGCCGGCTATCGCTATCGCAAGCTGCATGGCCCCGGAAACGATCGCTACACGGATGAGCCGGATAAAAACGAGTATTCGCACCCGCATGACGGGCTGCAGTACCTGGTTTCGGCCGGCGGCGAGGACATCGAGATCCGGGGCCGCAACGAGCGGCGGTTCCAGCTCAGCCGTGACGCGCAGCGGACGCACGAACACGACTGGGACCCGTTCGCGGCATGAGGGGCGCGCCATGAGCAACCGACCGGGGCCGATGCCGCTCGACCAGCAGATTGAATTGGGCGTGCAAATCGTCGCGGCGCGCGGGCAGGGCGTCAGCTGGAAGGTATTGGAGCGGGTCTACAACCGGGGCCGCTTGCAGCTCTGGCGCTACGCAGGGGCCGCCACGGCGGCGCTGGGGACGCAATCCCTGGTGTCCAGCCCGGCTAATGAAACAAAATAGCGGGCTAATGAAACATCTTCGGTGTTGAACGCCCGACTCCGCCACGCGACTCTGCTGGTCGAATTCGCGACCATTTGGAGTTCCGCCGATGTCCCGTCTTGGTTTCCCCGTCCTCTACCGCGTTCACCATGAGCATTACGGCGTCCATCACGCCGACATGGAGACATTTGCCGGCCTGGTGACGCGCGAGCATCCGGACGGCACCTGCGATCTGGTGATCTTCCCGCCGAACAAGGAACCCCGTTCGGTCGACAAGATCGCCGAAGGCATCGGCCCGCATATGTTCACGTCGCTGGGCGGCGGCCCGATCGAAGTGGCCGAAGCCCCGTCGACGGATGCACCGCAGTCGGCACCGGCCACCGGCGATCAGACTCCGCCGGCCGCCTAACGGCCATGGCCGTCATGAAGTCCCTCGCCGCCGAACCGAAAGCCCCGTCGATCCTGCCCGCCTCCTGTGGCACCTGCGGGATGTTTCTGGCGCCGAAGCAAGTGCCTGACGTGGCGCGGGGCTATGCCGAGATGCGCGGCGATTGCCGGCGCTATCCGACGCCGGTCAAGCGGCACGTCGACGATTGGTGCGGCGAGCACCGTGAGCAGGATCTGCCCCATGTCGATTGAACTCGGCACCCGCGCCAAGCAGAATTTCTCGCAGACCCATCCGCCGTCCAGCCAGGTCAACGGGCACCTGGCGCGCGACCCCGGCATGTCCAAGCGGTCGCTGCCCGCCAGCGCCACCTTCGTGAATTCCGCCACGAACCAGATCCAGGGCGCCGCCAACGACTTCGTGGGCTGGATCGTCGGCGAACGCTGCGTCATTCGGGGAACGCAGCTCAACAATGGCGAGCATCAGGTGCTGGCGATCGACGCCACGAACCACGCCTATCTGCAGCTCGACCAGGGCGTCAAGAACGAAGGGCCGATCGCCGGTGTCGAGGTGCGCACGCCATGAGCGGCTATGTGGCCGCGACCAACCAGCTCGCCGGCAAGGCGGCGACGGTCTATCAGACCGCCGTCGCCCTCACGCCGACCGACAACACCCAGATCGGCCCGTTCTCGGCCTTCTATGTCGGGGTGACCGGCGACGTTACCGTGGTGCCGCGTGACAGCGTAACGCCGGTGCTGTTCAAGGCCGTGCCAGCCGGGACGCTGATCCCGATGGCGGTCCAGGGCGTGAACGCCACCGGCACCTCGGCGACCAACATCCTGGGCCTCGGCTGATGGCCCCACTGACCCCGGCGCAGAGTTTCGACGCGCTCGCCATTCTGCCGCCTGGCATCGTGGCGACCCGCGCGATCGTCGACGGGTTGTCCGCCGCCTGGGCGGCCGGCGGTTTCATACCGTTGACCCCGGCCCAGGTCTTGGTCGTGACCGGGCCGTCGCCCGTGGCGCCGACGCACTTGCCGCGTTTCGCCGATAGCAATCCCGCCCCCTTCGACGATTGGGTGCAATACGGCGCATCGCCGATCGGCGGGGTGGCTTCATGAGCGGGTTGTTCAAAACCAACACCCCCGCGCCGACGACACCGGCACCAGCGGCCGCCGCACCGACCGTGACCGACGCCAGCGTGCAGGCGGCGGCGCAGGCGCAGGCGACCGCGCAGGCGCAGGCGGCGGGTCGCGCCTCGACGATCCTGACATCCGGGCAGGGCGATCCCACGGCCGCCACGGTCGATAAGAAAACCCTGCTGGGCGGCTGATCCATGGACGACATCGCCAAAGACATCATCCAGACCTGGGAACGCCTCGACGGCGATCGCGGGACGTGGAAAAGCCATTGGCAGGAAATCGGCAACTACATGCTGCCGAACCGCAACGACTACATCACCCGGCGCACCCCCGGGCAAAAGCGCACCCAGTATATTTTCGACAGCACGCCGCTGGTGGCCCTGGAGCAATTCGCCGCCGGCATGCATGGCCTGTTGACTAGCCCCAGCCTCCAATGGTTCGCCATGAAGGCGGAGGATGACGGGCTCAACACGCGCGACGACGTGCGGGCCTGGCTCGATGACGCGACCAAGACGATGTACGGGATCTTCAACGGTCCCGGCCATAATTTCGCGTCGCAAAGCCATGAGCTGTATCTAGACATCGGCTCGGTCGGCACGGCCGTCATGGCGGTGCTGGAAAGCAAGCGCAAGGGCATGCTGTTCTCGACCCGGCACCTGAAAGAATGCGTGATCGCCGAGAACGAAGAGGACCGGGTCGATACCCTGGTGCGCAAATGGCATTACACCGCCAAGCAGGCGGTCGAGGCCTGGGGGTCGGCGGCCGGCGAAAAGGTGCTGAAGGCCTACGACGAAAAGCCGGACACCTCGTTCGAGTTCATGCATTCGGTCCGGCCGCGCCGCGACCGCAATCCGGAGCGGCGCGACGCGAAGCATAAGGCATTCGAGAGCTGCTACATCTCGGTCGCCGATGGCGCGGTCATCCAGGAAAGCGGCTTCGACGAATTCCCCTATCTGGTGCCGCGCTTTTCCAAGGCGACGGGCGAGATCTATGGGCGCGGCCCCGGTTCGCTGGTGCTGGCCGACGTCAAGATGCTGAACGAGATGCGCAAGACCATCCTGAAGGGCGCGCAAAAGGTCATCGACCCGCCGCTGATGGTGCCGGATGACGGCTTCATGACGCCGATCAAGACGGTGCCGGGCAGCCTGAATTATTACCGCGCCGGGTCGAACGACCGCATCGAGCCGGTCGAGACCAAGGGCCAGGTGCAGCTGGGCATCGACATGCTGGGCGGACTGCAGCAGCAGATCAAGCAAGGCTTCTATGTCGAATGGCTGATGATGCCATCCGACCCGAACGATCCCTCCGCCGCCGGCAAGGGCATCACCGCCACCTATGTGCTGCAGCAGCGCGACGAAAAGATGCGGCTGCTGTCGCCGATGCTGGCCCGGCTGCAGGCCGAGTTCCTGGGGCCGCTGATCGATCGCGTGTTCGCCATCCTGTGGCGGCAGAGCGTGCGGCTGGGGTTCGGCCCCGGTTCGCCGTTCCTGCCGCCGCCGGCGGCGCTGTCGGGCGTGAACCTGAGGGTCGAGTATGTCAGCCCGGTGGCGCTGGCCCAGAAATCCAGCCAGATGGACGCGGTCGGCCGGCTGCTGCAGCTCGTCCAGGCGGTCATGCAGGTCGACCCGAACGCGGCGATGGTGCTCGACACCGAGGCGATGCTGCGCCTGGCCGCGAACGACCTCAACACCCCGGCCGCCATCCTGAAATCCCCCGAACGCCTGGCGCAGGACAAGGCCGCCAAGCAGCAGGCCGACGAGGCGATGCAGCAGCATATGCAGCTGGAAAGCCTGGCGAAGACGGCGAAGGACGGCAGCGCCGCCATGCAGAACATGGCGAGCGCCGGGGCGCTGGCCGGCGCCGCCGGGGGCGGGCAGGGCGGCGGCGTAGGCCAGGGTGGTGCAGGCCAGGGTGGCGCTGGCCAGGGCGCCGTGCCGCAAGGGGTCGCGGCATGAAATGCGATCACACCGGCTGCAAGGCCGAGCCGATCCGCGCGCCGCGCGTCATCGTGCCTTATGTGGGCTGGCCGGCCCCGATACCGGGCTTCACGCCGCTGCGCATGATGACCACGCTGCATTACTGCCAACCGCATGTCGGCGAGCTGAAGGCCGAGGACATCCTCACGGCGAAGGTCAAGGCGGATTTCGAGGATATGGCGCGGGCCAAACGGCCGCTCGGCTTCAAATGCGATTTCGAGGCGGCGTTCGTCGAGTATCTGCTGGTCACCACGCCCGAATACCGCGATTTCCTCGACCGCCTCGACGTCGGCCGGCTGCTGCGCCGCCTAACGGCGGAGGCGTCATGAGTGCGGCCGATGTCATGGCCCGGGTCACCGCCTGGCGCCGCCGCGTCTCGATCCGCACCACCTATCACCGCGTCTTCGAGACGCCGGATGGCGCGCGGGTGCTCGAAGACATGCTCAAGGGCGGCGGCATGCTGGAACGCAGCTTCGTACCCGGCGACCCCTATGCCACCGCGTTCAACGAGGGGCGCCGCTCCGTGATGATCGATGTCCTGCGTCTCCTCAGCTGGACCGAGGGGGCGCTGTCCAAGCTATCCGATGACCAAGTCGCGGCGCGCCTGATGGCGACCGAAGACGACGAGTGAAGGGCCCCAGCATGTTCGCATTCTTCCGCCAGCCCTGTTTCGCGCCCGATGCCGGCGGCTCGCCCGGCGCCGCATCAAGTGCCGCCTCGGCCGATGCCGGCGCCACGGCCCCGACCACAACGGCGCCCGCGCCCGGCGCCACGGTCCCCGCGGCCACGGTCCCGGCCACCGCCGCGCCGGCGGTTACCTCGTTCAGCGAGACGCTACCGGAGGATATTCGCGGCGACGCGGTGTTCAAGGACATCAAGGATCTGGCCGGCCTGGCGAAGTCCTACCGGAATGCCGCGAAGATGGTCGGCCTGGATAAGGCCACCGTGGTGGCGCTGCCCAGTCCCGAGGATGCCGAGGGCTGGAACGGCCTCTATGGCAAGCTCGGCCGGCCGGAAAGCGCCGATAAATACGTCATGCCGGCGAAGGGCGAAGGCCTCGCCTATGACGAGACCGACGCGGCGTTTCAAAAGACCATCCTGCCGATCCTGCACGAGGCCGGCATCACCCAGCGCCAGCTCGACGCGATCATTCCAAAATGGAACACCCTCGCTAGCTCCGGCACCGCCGCGAAGGATGCCGAGACGGCGGCGCAGCTGGCGAGCGCTTCCGCCACACTCAAGACCGATTGGGGTCAGGCCTATGAGCCGAAGCTGGCGCTGGCGAATGATGCGATCCGGCACTACGCCGACGAGCTGAAGCTGGGCGGCGACGTGACGGCGGCGCTGGAAAGCACCGGCCTCGGCAACCACCCGGCGCTGGCCAAGCTGTTCGCCCATCTGGGTGCGCAGCTGCAGGAAGACGGCGCGCTCAAAGGGCGCGGCTCGGGCGGCGGCGCGGCCGTGCTGTCGCCGGCCGAGGGCCGCCAGCAGATCGCGGCCAAGCAGAACGACGCGGAATTCATGAAGGCCTATACGAGCAAGAGCGCCCCCGGACATGCCGACGCGGTCCAGGCGATGCAGCGGTTGTACGAGATGGCCTTCCCGTCCGCCACCTAGGCGCGGCGGAGACAACGCATTCCGGAGGCCCGGGGAGCTTTGACGCGGCGCTGTCCTAAAGGGGGCGGCATTCGCATCGGGGTCCGGACGAAGGTTTCGGCGCAGACAGTCGTTAGGCGGCACGGGAGTGTCGCCAGGTCAGGCACGGGTCCAGTGGGGCGCGCCATCAAGCGGCGCGCGGGATTGGGGAGCTCAGCCGTCATCGAGCCCCAGCGCCGCAGGCGAACGCCGTTCGCTGTGTGAGTGTAGCGAACGTCGTTCGCCCTCTGCGGGGGATCTTGAAACCACGGCTCGGCTGGAAACCGGGCCTGACGGGAGCATGTACCCATGTCGTTCACGGTCACGGACGCGTTCGTCCAGCAGTTTTCGGGGAACGTCAAGTTCCTCGCCCAGCAAACCAAGTCGCGCATGCGCCCTTGCGTGATGGAGGACACCATCACCGGCGACAGCGCCTATCTGGAACAGATGGCGCCGACGGCGGCCCGCAAGGTTATCGCCCGGCACGGCGACAGCCCGATCATGAACACCCAGCATCTGCGCCGCCGCGTCGCCCCCTATGACTACGATTGGGGCGATCTGGTCGATGTCGAGGATAAGGTGCGCCTGCTGATCGATCCGGAAAGCAACTATGCCAAGAACGCGGCCTATGCGCTGGAACGGGCGATCGACGACGAACTCATCGGCTCGCTCTGGGCCACCGCCTATACCGGTCACACCGGCTCGACCGCCGTCGCCTGGCCGAACGGCAATGCCGAAAGCGCGCCGACCACGCCGGCCGGCACCCAGGTCCTGGTCAATGACTGGACCTATGGCAACGGCAGCGGCAACGCGGGCCTGACCATCTCCAAGCTGATCTCGGCCTCGGTGGCTCTCGACGCGGCCGAAGGTGACGACGACGAGGAGCGCTATATCGTGATCGGCGCCAAGCAGAAGGGCAATCTGCTGGCGACCACCGAAGCGACCTCGGCGGATTACGCGTCGGTCAAGGCCCTCAACGAGGGCAAGATCGACAGCTTCATGGGCTTCAAATTCATCCATTCGGAGCGGCTATCGCAGGACGCCAGCGGCTATACCCGCGTGCCGGTCTGGCGCAAATCCGGCCTCGGCCTCGGCGTCGCCAAGGATGTCTGGTCGATGATCGACCGGCGGCCGGACAAGCGCTTCTCCTGGTACGTCTACGCCGCCATGTCGCTCGGCGCCACGCGTCTCGAAGAGGCGAAGCTCGTCGAGCTGAAGTGCCTCTAAGCCGGTAATCCCGCTCCCCGCAACCGCATAGCCGGGCGAGGCCGAGGCCCGCCCGGCGGAGGACCGCATCATGACCGTGGCCACCGCTTTTTCCACCCAGATGACCCAGCTGACCGGCAATGCCGGCGGGGCCATCCAGCAGCTGCCCAATTCCAATGTCGTCGCCGGGCGCGAACGCTGCTTCATCGCCAATATCGCCCTCGCCACTCAGGCGATCGGCACCGTGTTCGGCGTCGCGCGCATTGGGCTGCTGGGCGTCATCACCGGTATCACCCTGATCACCGATACCTCGCTCGGTTCGGCGACGATCGCGCTGGGCGATGCCAACTCCTCGGCGATCTACATGGCGGCCTCGGTGCTGACCGCCACCAACACGCCGACCCGCGTCGGCCTGGCCTCGACCCATGGCGCGCCGATCGCCACTGGCTATGACTGCGTCAGCGGCCTCGTCAGCAAGAGCTACGAGGACATCATCCTGACGACCGCCGTCGCGGCGCTGCCGGCCTCCGGCAACCTCGCGATCATCTTCGAATACGTGATCGACTAGGAAGAAGGGGGGAGGGCCGTGAGGCTCTCCCCCCGCTGATCATGTCCCTGGGCGACAGCATCATCTCGATCTGCAACACAGCGCTGTTCGCGCTGGGCGAGGATCCGATTTCCTCGCTCGGCGACCCCACCAAGCGCGCGATCCTGTGCAAGGCTCGGTTCGACCCGGTGCGGCGCGCGGTGTTGCGCGCCTATCCCTGGAACTGCGCGAAGAAGCAGGCGCAGCTCGCGGCCGCCGCGACACCGCCGCTGTTCACCTATGCCAACGCCTATCCGCTGCCGCCCGATTTCCTGCGCATGTACGACCTGCCGGAGAGCGATAAGGCGCAATGGGAGATCATCGGCCGGCAGCTGCTGACCGATGAGGGCGCCCCGCTTGACGTCGTGTACATCCAGGACCTGACCGACCCCACGGTCATGGACCCGCTGCTGGTCGAGTGCATCGGGGATCAGCTCGCCGCGGAGCTGGCCCAGCCACTGACCCAAAGCCAGGCGAAGCAGCAAGGCATGCTGACTGTGCTGAAAGGCAAGCTCGACGCGGCGCGGCTCGCCGATAGCCAGCAGAACAGCCCGGTCGAATGGGATGAAGACATCTGGCTGAGGTCGCGTCGCTGATGCGCGTCGATATCGATCTCACCAACTTCACGGCCGGCGAGCTGAGCCCACGCCTCAAGGGCCGCACCGATGTCGTGAAATATTATAACGGCCTCGACACCATGCTGAACATGGTGACCCTGCCGCAGGGCGGCGCGCAGCGGCGGCCGGGCACGGTCTATGTGACGCAGGCCATTCTGCAGAGTTCGGCATCGCGCCTGCGTCGGTTCATCTTCTCGACGGTCCAGGCCTATATGCTGGAATTCGGCGCCTATACCATCCGCGTGCTGATGAATGACGCGATGATCATCAACGCCGACGGGTCGCAAGTCGTCGTCAACACGCCGTATCAGCCGACCGACCTCGCCGCGCTGAAGTTCACGCAAAGCGCCGATACGCTGTACATCTGCCATCCGCGCTACCCCACCATGACGCTGACCCGATCCAGCCATTACGTCTGGACGCTGTCGCCCCTGGTGACCCGCGACGGGCCCTATCTGAACGTCAATACGACCACCACCACCTTGACCACGGGACGGGTGGCGACCGGCAATGTGGTGGTGACGGCCAACAGCGTGGTCGGCCTAAATAGCTCGCCCAGCTCGGCCGGCGTGGGTTTTTTGCCGACCGATATCGGCCGGCATATCCGCATCAAGCTGTCGAGCCTGTGGGGCTGGCTGATCATCACCGGCTATAATTCGCCGACCCAGGTCATCGCCACGGTGCAGGGTGCGGTGAATAGCGGCGCCGCCGGCGCGCTGGACGGTGCCGCGTGGCAGGGCAATACGGTCTATGTCACGGGAACGATCGTTACCCCCGATGGCGTCAACTACTACCAGGCGATCGTCGGCGGCATCTCGAGCGCGGCGGCGCCCCCCAGCGGAACCGGTACCGCCATCGCGGACAACACGGTGACCTGGAAAAACGTCGCGGCGCCGTTGTTCAACACGACGACCTGGTCGCTGGGCAAATGGAGCAATACGACCGGCTGGCCCTCGGTGCCGACCTTCTGGCAGCAGCGGTTGATGCTGGCGGCGTCGACCAACCAGCCGAACGCCCTCGACGGCTCGGTTTCGGGCGATTTCACGAATTTCGCGCCGACCATGGCCGATGGCACGGAGGTCGCGACCAATGCGCTCGACTGGCTGATCAGCGACGATCAGGTCAATGCCATCCATTGGATCAGCGCCGCCGGCAGCGCGCAGGCGGCGCAGTTGGGCATCGGCACCAGCGGCGGCGAGGACATCATGCAGGCGGCCTCGACGTCGGCGGAGCTGACGCCGACTAGCGTCCAGGTCTATCGCGAAACGGCGCTGGGCTCCGCCGCGAATGTCGATCCGCTGCGCATCGGCAAGGCGCTGCTATTCGCCAATCGGCCCGGCCGCAAGGTCCATGAATGGACCTTTCAATGGACCGTCAACGGCTATCTGGGACCGGACGTCACCGTCGACAGCGAACACATCACGAAGTCGGGCATCGCCCAGATGGTCTATCAGCAATCGCCCTATTCGATCATCTGGGCGATCCTGAACGACGGCACGCTGATCGGCTTCACCTATCTCAGCGACCAGAAAATCCAGGCCTGGCACCGGCACCGGCTGGGCGGCCAGTATTTCGGCGGGCCACCGCGCGTCGAAAGCATCGACGTCATCCCCAGCCAGGACGGCTCATATGACGAGCTATGGCTGCAGGTGGTCCGCGAGATCAATGGCATAGCGAGCCGATCGATCGAGGTGATGAGTGCGTTTTTCGATGGGGCCACCACGTCCATCGAACAGGCGGTGATGGTCGACGCGGCGGTCTCCTCGGCGCTGACCTATCCCAACGCCTTCATGCAACCCGCCGCCTCATCGGGCACCGGCGTGAACTTTCTGGCCGCCGCCCCGGTATTCACCAGCGGCCAGGTCAACGCCCTGATCCGCATCAATGGCGGCATCGCCATCGTGCGCGCCTATGTCAACGCGCTGAACGTGACTTGCGACTGGTACGTGCCCGCCGCGACCAACCCGATCGGCGCACCCGGCGCGTGGAGCTGCACGACCCCGCATAGCAGTTTTTCCGGCGTCAGCTATCTCAACGGCGAACCGCTGCAGATCATGGGCGACGGCGCCGATTTCGGCACGCAGGTTTCGACCAACGGCGCGGTGGTCTTGCCCGCCGGTTATTCGGCGACCTTCGCGACCATCGGGCTGCCCTACACCTATCGGCTGCTGACCATGCCGTTCGAGCCGCAGCGCGCGGCGGCGGCATCGAGCCAGGGTAAGGCGAAGCGGCTCGACACGCTGTATCTGCGGCTGTTCGAAAGCCTGGGCTGCAATTTTGGCCGGCAGGTTACCGATCCGCTGACGGGATCGATAACCGATGTCACCGAGCCGCTGGAAACCCGCTCGGCCGCCGACCCGATGGGCCAGGCGCCGCCGCTCTATAGCGGGCTGCAGCGGCTGAAGCTGCCGGGCGGCTACGATCAGGAATGCCAGATCCTGGTGACGGGATCCGGCCCCTATCCGATCACCGTTTTGGCGATCACCGCCAAGGCGGATGTCGGGGAAATGCCCCAACCATGATGAATTTCATTCATCATGGCGCCGTGGCGACAGCGGTTCCCCCGGAACCGCGAGAGCCGGCAGCCATCCCCGCCCCAGCGAACGCCGTTCGCCCAAACACCGTTCGCCCCGTGAGCATCGCGAACAGCGTTCGCCCGAACACCGTTCGCATGGTTCCGCTGACGGCGGAGCTGCTGGCGCTGTTGCCGCTGCCCGACGCGGCGCTGTCGGGCTTTGTCAGTCAATCGAGCTTCGTGCGTGACGCGGTGGAGGGTAGCCAGGGCTTCGTCATGCTCGATGGCGGTTACGTCGTCGGCGCCGGCGGCGTGGGGCCGATCTGGCCGGGCAGGGCGGTCGCCTGGATGCTGGTCGGCGGTTGGGCACGGCCCCGTCATTTGGCGGCGGCTTTTCCGTTCGTGCGCGACCTGCTGGCCCGCCTGCAGGTCGATCCCGCCTATCGCCGGATCGAATGCACCGTGCCGACCGGCTTCGCGGGTGGGGCGCTCTGGGCGTGCCGGCTCGGCTTCGTGCCCGAAGGCGTCATGCGCGGCTATGGCCTGCACGGCGAGGATCACGAGCTTTATGCGAGGTATGTCTGATGGCTTACGCGACAGCCATCGCGGCCGTGGTCGCGGCCGTGGCCACGGTGGCAACCACGGCCGTTTCCGCCTCGGCACAGTCGGATGCGGCCAAGGCGCAGCAGCAGACCAACGACTACAACGCCCAGGTCGAGGCACAGAAGGCGCAGGAGGCCACCAATCAGGCGGCGGCGCAGGCGCAGGCCGATCAGCAGGCGACGGAGCGCAAGCTGGGCGATGCGTCGGCGGCTTATGCGGCCTCGGGCGTCGATCCCAATTCCGGCACGCCGCTGTCGGAGATGTCCGATCTGGCGACGCAAGGCGAGCTGACCCGGCAACTCGATCTCTATCGCGGCCAGATCAGCGCCACGAACGCCACCCAGCAGGGGACGCTCGACACGCTGGCCGGCCAGAACGCCGCCGCAGCCGGCTCGACAGCGGCGGGAACCACCCTGCTGACCGGCGCCGGCAGGCTGGCCGGGTCCTACGCGGCGTCGAGCTCGCCCGTCACTCAGCCGACAACCCAGAGCAGTTCGAGCAACAGCGCCGGCGTGGCGAGCTACTGAGCCATGCCCGCCATCCCCACCTTTGAAAACCAACTGGCGGTACCGACCAATCCGGGCGCGCCGCGCGCCGACCCGGCGGTGTTTTCCCAGGCAAGCACCGCGCTGGCGCGCGGCGCCGGGCAGATCTCGGATGTCGCGGAGCAATTCAACGAAAAGTACCAGAACGCCAAACGCCAGGCGGATGCCTCCGATGTCTCGGCGCAGGCGACGCAGCAGCTGGGCGACGCGCAATTCCGCTGGTCGAAGGTGCCGGATCGCGACGCCGCGGCGGCGGGTTTCCAGAGCGAGGCGGCGCAGATCAAGGCGACCACCCTGGCGCGGGTTAATGATCCGCTGACCTTGAGCATGGTCACGCAGGGGATCGACCATGAGGTCGCCCTGCGCGGCATCGATACGGGCAACGCGGCGTTCGGTCTTGAGGCATCGACGCGACGCGGCAATCTGGACACCAATCTGAACAACCTGGCGCAATCGGCGGCGACCGCGACGAACGATCCCCTGCGCGCCCATATCACCGACACCGCCATGCAGACCATCCATGACTCGGTCGCGGCTGGCTGGCTGAACCCGCAGGACGGCGCCGACCGGGTGCTGAGCTTCAAAAGCCAGGCCGCGGAAGTGAACGCGCGGCAGGATATGAACGGTGACCCGGCAATGGCGGCGGCGAAGCTGTCCGACCCAACCGCCTATCCGGGGTTGATGCCGGAGCGCCGCGAAGTGCTGCAGTACCGGGCCGAGATGCGCGCGGATCGCATCGACCGCGCCACCGTCGCGGCGCAGGCGCATGCCGACGCCATGGCGGAGCGCGACCTGCGCCGCGCGCAAAGCGCCAACGAGGTGACGCTGCTGAGCCAGGTCTATGGCGGCGGCCAGGTCGACCCCAAGCAATTGGCCGATCTCGCCACGTCGCAGCAGATCTCGCCCGGCGGCCTCGAAGCGGTGCATTCGGCGATGGCGCGGCAGCAGGCCGGCACCGACAGCCCGCTCGCCGTGATCGATGCCTATAAGCGGCTGGGCGATGGCAGCCTGACCGCCGGGGACGTGCACGGGCTGATCATCAACGGCGCGGTCAAGGGCACCACCGGTGCCGAGCTGATGCGGGCCTTGAACGCGCAGGACAAGCAAAGCCAATCGGCCATCGAACGCGGCACCTATGGCCAGCTGAAAACCGCGCTGAGCGGCCAGGCGGTGGAGCAGGGCCTGTTCAAGGATAATGAGCCGCAGGTCGTCAAATGGGCGCAGGCCCAGGGCGAATGGACCAATCGCGTCACCGTCAATGGCGAGGATCCACAAGCGGTGCTGGGGGACATGCTGCCGCGCTATCAGGCGGCCTCGACCTCGGCGCCGACCTGGCTGCCGGCGCCCCGGTTCGGCGCCATCGCCAATCCGACGGATCTCGCGACGATCGCCGTCAAGACCAATCAAGCGCGCGACGCCGGCCAGATCGATCAGCCGACCTATGACGCGCAGGTCGATCTGCTGACCCGGTACAAGACCTTTTACGACCAGCAGGCGGCCGCCGCGACGGTTCGGGCGCCCGGCGCCGCGAAACCGAAGAAACCGGCGGAGGGCGGGCAATGACGGATCCGGCGACGATACCCGATCAAGCGGCGGCGGCCGCCCCAGGACCGGCATCGGGCGACGATCAGGTCAAGGCGGATTTCCTGGGTGCCCGCGCGATCGCCGGCCGGCCGAACGACCAGTGGATCCGCGATCTGGTCGCCACCGGCGCCGCCGCGCCGCCGGCGGGGCAGACGGGGCAGGCCGCGCCGGCGGCGAACCAGAATGCCGAAGCGGCGCCGGCGCCCGTCGTATCGCCAAGCCTGTTGATGGGGTCGCCCGGATCGATCAGCCATTTCATGGCGGGCGCCGCGCAGCGGGCGACACAGCCGACGATCGCGCCGGATGGCTATGCCGCCCGCCTGCTGCAGGCGGCATCCGGCGGCGCCGCGCAATCCTTGAAGGATCTGGCCGCCGCCGGCGACGCGGTGTCGGGCGGTCCGTCGAGCTACCAGGCGCCCTCTGAAAAAGACGGGGCCGGCAAGGATACCCAGCCGCTCGGCTGGGGCGATCTCGGCGACCCGGCGACGGCGGTCGCGAAATCGGTCTACCAGCTCGCCCATGGCGCGCCGGTGCTGGCGGCCGGCATCGTCGGCGGCATCGGCGGCGGGGCGGTCGGCTCGGCCGTGCCGGCGATCGGCACCACGGCGGGCGCGCTCGGCGGCGGGGCGCTCGGTGCCGGCGCCATGTCGGCGGCGCAAAGCATCGGGCCGTATTACGCGGCGGCGCTGCGGGCGAACCCCGACGATCCGCAAGCCGCCTTCGACCGGGCGGTGAAGCAGGCCGGCACCGATGGCGTATTCACCGCCGCCGGCTGGGCGGCCTTCGGCTTCGCGCCCTTCAAGGGTGCCGTGCAAAACCTGATGCTGCAGGCCTTCGGCGTGCAGCCCGGCGTCGCCATGGCGCAGAAGGCGACGCAGAACGTCGAGGATGGCCGGCCGATCGGCGAAGGCGTGGTGGACGCGATCCCCGGCGCCGTGGTCGGCACGGCACTGCCGGCGGCGGCCCATGCGGCGGTCAAGGGCATGGTCGGCGGCGGGGCCGCGCCGGCGGCCGGCGGCGACGCGGCGGTGGATGCTCCGGTCGCCGGCGCACCGGCGGCGCCCCAGGCTGAAGCCGATCAGCCGCCGCCGCCGGTGCGAACGGCGTTCGCACCGGATTTTCCGGATGTCGTGATCCAGAAGCCCGGACCGCAATCGCTCACGAAGCTGTATCCGGAAGACTACCCGGCAGCCAAGGCCGGCGATATCGAGGCGGCGTCGCGTGTGGTCGACAAGCTGATCGATCCCGCGCAGGTCGACGCGCTGCGCGGCCTGATCGGCGATCGCAAGCCGATCATCGTCGCCGTGCATGCGGATGAGGCGGCGGGGCGCAACAAGCTGCCGCAGGCTTATGCCAAAACCCTGGGCGACCAGCTGGGCCTGCAGGTCGATAACGACATCATTCAGGCGAACAGCCCACAGCGCACCGGGCAGGATGGTGTCTATCGGCTGACCAATCGCAGCGCCTTCGATGGCGAGGTGACGCCGGGCGCCGATTACCTGATCGCGGACGATCACATCACCCAGGGCGGCACGCTGGCCGATCTCAAGGGCTATATCGAAAGCCAAGGCGGCATTGTGATCGGCGCCACCACCTTGACGGGCAAGGCCTATAGCGCCAAATTGGCGCCGTCAGCCGAAGCGCTTGCCGGCCTTCGATCGGACCATCCGGACCTGGAGCCGGCATTTCAGCAACAGCAGGGCGTTGGTTATGACGGGCTCACCCACTCCGAAGCACGGTATCTTCGAAACCCCGAGGCGGCTGACGCCGTCCGAGATAACTTCGCTGCGGGCGGACAAGCAGGCGGCGTCGGCGCGGATGGACGAAATCCTGGCGGCCCGGAAAACCCAGGCACCCAAGACGGCGCCGGCCCAGGTGCCGCCGGCGAAGGCGGAGCTGGCCCAGGCCAAGTAAGCGGCGGCGGGGCGAAGCCTCCGCTGGACACGCCGTTTCAGCGGCTGCTGAACGATCCGAACGCTTCATTCCATGACGTCTTCGCGGCGCTGGACGATCGCGCCGGCACTCCCGTGCGGGACATCCTGCAGCTGGGCGATCCCAAGGCCGACCCGGTCACCATCTCGCCGGATATCGAAAAGAACGCGGCGGATTACCTGGCGGGGAAGGGTGGCGAGAACCCGGTCAAGGTGAACCTGGCGCATATCGGCTCCGGCGAGGATATCGCGCGGACGCTGGAACAGGTTTCGACGATGCTGCCCAAGCAGGCGGCGCAGTCGAATGACAGCACCGCGCTGCTGGCGGCGTCCCTGAACATGAAGCCGGCGGATCTGCTGGCCGGCTATAAGGGCCAGCAGCTCGATGCCGCGCAGACCACGGCGATGCGCTTCATGCTCGACAGCTCCGCCGGGCAGCTGATCGAGTATGCCCGGGCCGCGAGCGACCCGGCCACGGCGACGCCGGAGGCCAAGGCGCTGTTCCTGCGCGCCTTCGCGACGCATCAGGGTTTGCAGCAATATTTCGAGAACGCGCGGGCGGAGGCCGGCCGCACGCTGCAGAGCTGGCAGATCGCCACGCGACAGCGCGCGGACATGACCAAGGCGATCGGCGACCTGATCAGCCAAGGCGGCGGCGAGGATGCGATCAGCCAGATGGCCGGCAGGATCGCCGATCTGGGCGACCCGGAAAAGGCGAGCCAATTCGTCGCGGCATCGCGCCAGATGTCCGGCCGCGACCTGTTCCTCTACGGCTTCTACAACGTCATCCTGTCCAACGTGCCGCATGTCCTAGCCAAGAAAGCCCTGTCGGATGCGACCATGGGCGTGTGGAACCTGGCGACCCGCTACGCGGCCGAAACCCTGGGCAGTCGCGGCGGCGGTGGCGGCGTGGCACAGGGCGAGACGGCGGCCCTCGTCTATGGCTACGCCTCATCCATGATGGACGGCATCCGCCTCGCTGGGCGGGGTATCCTGACCGGCGAGCGACAATTCGACGGCGGCCAGTCGATGGACGCGCTCGGCGCGGGTCAGGTGCGGACCATGGCGGCCGGGGCGCCGGACGGCGCCACCCCGGCGGCCACATACAGCCCGGCCGACTATCTGGGCGAGGCGCCGACCGCGCCACCGCCGGATCAACCGCCGGCACCGCCGCCGGCCGATCGCCTGGCGACCGCGGCCGAGGGTGCGCCGCCCGCCCTGGCGCCCGACCAGCCGACGCGCGGCGCGCTGGAATACCTGAAGATGGCGCTGCCCACCCGCTGGCTGGGGGCGGCCGACGATTTCGCCAAATACGTCAATTACCGCGCCGAGCTGCGGGCGCTTGCCTATCGCGAGGGCGCCGGCCTGGGCAAGACGGCCGATGATCTCGACGCGCATATCGACGCCGCCATGAATGCGCCGTCGCGCGCGATGCATGAACAGGCGGTCACGGCCGCGCTGCGCACGACGTTCCAGGAGCCGCTGCAGGGGGTTTCGCAAAAGGTCGCCGACCTGGCGGACAGCATCAACATCCCGCTGCCCGGCACCGATTTCAAGCTGCCGTTCGGCCGGATGATCCTGCCCTTCGTCAAGATCCCGGCGAACATGGCGGGCTGGGTCTATCGCAACTCGCCGCTGGCCGCCGCCTTCCCGTCCGACCAGATCAAGGCGGAGCTGGCGGCCGGCGGCGCCACGCGCGACCTGGCGGTGGCGCGCATGGGGCTCGGCGGCGCCGTCGCCCTGGCGGCGGCCGGCCTCGCCGCCGGCGGCGTGCTGACCGGGCGGGGCCCTTCCGACCCGTCGCTCAACCGCGCCTGGCGGGCGGCCGGCAACACGCCCTATGCCATCACCATTGATGGCACCCCCTACGTTTACAATCAGGTCGACCCGCTGGGCATGACCCTGGGCGCCATCGGCGACAGCTTCGACACACTGAAATACGCGCATGACCAGGCGCGCGGCGATATCGCGTCATCGCTGATGTTCGGCCTGGGCAATGCCATGCTGTCCAAGACGTACATGTCGGGCATCGCGAGTTTCTTCGACGCGCTGCAGCAGCCGGAGCGGGAAGGCAGCAATTACGTCGACCGCTTCGTCGCCAGCCTGGGCGTGCCCGGGGCGGTCGCGGCGGTCGACCGGGCCACCGATCCCTGGCTGCGCGCCCATTACGATCTGCTGTCGAGCATCGAGGCGCGAACGCCGTTCGCCAGCCAGGGGCTGCCGCCACAGCGCAGCCTGTGGGGCGACGCGATCCCCGCCAAGGACGGTTATATGCCGCTCCTCACCGGCACCGGCCTGGCGCGGGCGGTCAGCCCGATCGCGGTGGGCCAGCCGGCGGCGAATGCGGAGCCGATCGATCAATGGATCTGGGCCAATCGGGCGGCCTTTCCGCATGCGGATGCGGGGCGGATGGATCTCTACAAGCCCGGCCAGGTGCAGACCTATGACGCGCCGGGGCAGCGTGGCGTCTCGGCGCAGGTGCAGCTGACGCCACAGGAACATGACCGGCTGCAGGTGCTGGCCGGCAACGAGACGGTCGACCCCGGCACCGGGCTCGGCGCCAAGGACATGCTCAACGCGCTGGTCACCGGCGACAAGCCGGACGGGCTGACCGGCGGGCAAGCGGCCCGGCTGGGCGTCATGCAGGCGCAATGGGACAAGGCCTCGCCCTCGGCGCAGGCGCAGATCGTGTTGAGCGCCGTCACCAAGTTCCGCACGGCGGCCAAGCAGCAGCTGGTGCAGGAAAGCCCGCGCATCGGCGACGTGCTGCAATCGCAATGGGATGCGCGCCGCCAGCAGCTGAGCGCGCAACCGGGCGGCCAGCAGCCGGGCAGTCAACCGGGTGGCGCGGTCCTCAATCCAGGATCAGCGCGCATGCCGCAAATCGGAGGGTCGCCATGACGGTCAGCAGTACCCTGTCGCAGGAGCAATGGACGGGGAACGGAACCACGGCTCTTTTCGGCTTCTTCTATCCCTATGTCGAAGCGGCCGATCTGGTGGTCAGCCTCTTCGATACCTCGGCTTTGACCTATCTCGCGGCGCCGGTGCTGAACGGCGGCGGCACCTATGATTACACGCTGAACTCGACCGTCGACCCGGCGACCGGGTATGCGAGCTTGGGCGGCGAGGTGATCTTCAACAACCCGCCCCAGGGCAATCACCGCATCACGGTCCAGCGGCTGGTGACGCCGACCCAAGGCGTGCATCTGCTGGACAATTCGAAACTGCCGGCGGCGGTGATCGAGGCGGCGTTGGATCGCGCGGCCATGGTCGCGCAGCAATTGACCACAGGCCTGGCCCAGGCGCTGCAATTTCCGCCGGTCGACAATGGCAGCTATACCCCGGTGCTGCCGGCGGCGGCCGCGCGCGCCGGCCGGTTGCTCGGCTTCGATAGCAACGGCGCGCTGACCGTCACCACACTCAGCAGCTCGATCGATACGACCCTCGCCTATGTGCAATCGACCCTGGCGCTGGCGCAGGCGGCGCAGGCGGCGGCGACCGCGGCGGTCACCAGCTCGGCGACCTCGGCGACGGCGGCGGCCAGTTCGGCGACCTTGGCGGCGGCATCGCAAACCCAGGCGAACGCGGCGGGGGTGCAGGCCTCCGGCATCGCCCTGTCGGCGACCACCCTGTTGGGCACGATCACCAGCCAGGCGGAAGCGGTGGTGCAGACCCTGCTCAGCACGATCACCGCGGCGGCGATCCAAGCGGCGCAGACCGCCAGCGCGGCGGCCAGTCTGCTGATCGGCCTGTTGACCCCGCCGCCCAATACGCTGGCCTTCAACTATTTCGTCGCGATCGCCACCACGCCCAAAGATATGGGCGATTGCGCGATGCTGACCGGCTTTTCCAACGAGAACTACGCAGCGACGCGCGTCGACCTGGCCCAGGGGACGGGCCTGATCCTTGACCTAGGGAGTATACCATAATGGCAGGCGACCAAATACAGCGTCGCGGTGGCATCGCGACTCAGGTGGCGGCCTTCACGCCGGCCTCGCGCGAGATCATCATCGATACGACGAACAACCGGGCGGTGATCGGCGATGGCGTCAAGGCGGGCGGCTGGCCGGCGGCCCGGCTGGACGAGGCGTCGGACGGCACGCCCAGCTACGCGGTCGATACGGGGGCGGCCAATGCCTATGTGATCACGCTGGTGCCGGTGCCGATCGGCGCGCCGGCCTCGCTGCGCACCGGCTTCGGCTGCCGGGTCAGGTTCAGCGTCGCCAATTCCGGCGCCGCGACGATCGCGGTTAACGGCTTCAGCGTGCCGCTGGTGCGCCGCGACGGCTCGGCGGTGCGTTCCGGCGATATCAACACGACCGATATCTTCGAGCTGCGCTATGACGGCGCGAATATGCATGTGGGTGGCCTGGTCTATTCCGACATAGCCTCGGGCACCGGCGGCCTCAATTGGCGCAACCGCCTCATCAATGGCGACATGCGGGTCGATCAGGCGAACGGCGGCGCCTCGATCTCGCTGGCGACCGGGCGCAGCTATATCCTCGATCAATGGGCGCTGTCGAAACCGGCGGCACCCACGGTGCTCGGCCAGCGTGTCGCGACCGTGCCGGCCGGCCAGGGCTTCATCAACGCGCTGATGTACAGCGTGACCAATGGCGGCGTGTCGGGGTCCTCGGAAAGCGCGCAGATCGATCAGCCGATCGAAGGGCTGGATATCGCCGATTTGAATTGGGGATCGGCCGCCGCCCAATCGATCAGCATCAGCTTTTGGATGCGCAGCCCGTTGACCGGGCTGCATGCGGTCTCCGTGCGCAATGGCGGCACGACGCGGTCCTATGTCGGGACCGTCAACATCGTGGCGGCCAATACCTTTCAATATTGCACGCTGAGCGTGCCGGGCGACCAGGCGGGCACCTGGGCGACCGACACGACCACGGGGCTGTATCTCGGCTTCGACATGGGCAGCGGCTCGAATTTCAACACGACGGCGGGCGCCTGGACCGCCGGCAACTACCTCCGTACCGCCGGGTCGGCGAATATCGTCAACACGACGGGATCGATCGTCTATCTGACCGGCGTGCAGTTGGAGGCCGGATCGACGACGACCGTTTTCGAGCGGAACGCCTATGGCGAGGAGCTGCGGCGCTGTCAGCGCTATTTCGAATGGTTGCCGTTCAACATCTATTTCACCTCCCCCTCGTCGAATGCCGGGTTCGGCATCACGCTGATCTATAAGGCGACGAAGCGGGCCATCCCGACCATCGGATCGCAGGCCGCCGATCCGGCGCTTGCGCAGGGTAACTCCAACATCAATACCCCGTCCTTCGCCTATGTGGGGACGGAAGGGTGCTTCCAATACGTCCAATCGAACACTGCCGGCGTCGCCCAGTATGAGGGCTGGCGCGCGCCAGCCTCGGCGCGGTTGTGATCATGGCGTCCTATCAGCAGATCCTAGATCCGATCACGCTGCAGGTATCCGTCAGCTCGATCCTGCGGCTCGATGACGGGGCCACCATCCCGTTCGATCCGAACAACGCCGACTACGTCGCCTATGAGGCGTGGCTGGCGGCCGGCCATACGCCCGAAGCCCCAGCGGCGGCTGTGGTGCCCCAGCCGACCTATATCAGCCGGCTGGTCATCGTCGACCGGCTGCATGCCGCTGGGCTGCTGCCGGCGGCGCTGACCGCCCTGGCGGCGGATAGCGTGTCGCAAGCCCGCTGGCAGGCGGCGACCGAGATCCTGACCACCGATGCCACGGCGCTGGCGCTGCTGATGGCGATCGGCGCCGACCCCGCCGTGATCCTCGCGCCATGACGCCGCTCGAACAGGGCATGGTCGAGCGGTTGGTCCGGCTTGAGGAGCAGAAGAAGAACCTTGAGGTCGACATCGCGGAAATCAAGCTCGATCTCAAAAGCACCAAGGCGGACGTCGAGCAGCTGTTACGCCTGGCACAGGCCAAGGACGGCGGCAAGAAGACCTGGGGCGCCATCGGCGGCATAGCGGCCGCCGTGGTCGCCAGCCTGTATTTCATCATCGCCGGCATTGTCGAGGCCGTGCAGTTCTTTAGGGGGCTTAAATGAGTGAGGGCATGGACATGACTGACGGCGCTTTGCCGCGAGGAATTCGCAACCACAATCCGGGAAACCTGCGGCCGGGCGCGGCCTGGGCCGGTATCGAGGGCACCGATAGCGAGGGCAGCGCGCCGGGCTATGTGATCTTTACCGATCCTATCATGGGCTTGCGGGCGATCGGCAAATGCATGGTTGCCTATCAGGATCTCCACGGCATTCATACGCTGGGTGGCGCGTTCCTGCGTTGGGCCCCCTCCGCGGATGGTAACGATCCATGCGGCTATGCGCATTTTGTTGCCAATCGGCTGGGTGTCGGTCCGAGCGATACCGTCGACCTGCACGATCGGCGCACTCTCGAAGCCATCGTACGAGCGATCGTGCGGATGGAAAACGGACCGCCGCCCGCCGGGGTGCCGGCCGACTGGTACGATGATGACACCTACGGTCATGCGATGGCCTTGGCGGTGCCGACGATCGCGGCCGCCGCCACAAACGGGGTGAGCTGAGATGGCTGATTTTTGGGATCAGGCACTTGCCGTGCTCGAAACGGGGGCACCCGCCGTGGCCACGCTTGCCGGTGGCCCGCTGGCCGGCCAGGCGGTATCGATGATCGAGGGCGCGCTGGGCCTCACGCCGACCGGCGACAAGCAACTGGCCGGACAGGCTGTGGTCGGTGCCACCGCCGAACAACTGATCGCCATGCAGACCGCCGGACTGGCGTTCAAGCAGAAGCTGGTCGATGCCGGCATCGCGATGGAACAAGCCGACGACGCGGACCGGGCGAGTGCCAGGGCGCGCGAGATATCGGTCCAGGACTGGACGGCCCCGGCGCTGGCGATCGGCATCACGCTCGGGTTCTTCGGGTTGCTGGGGTTCCTGTGTTTCCGCGAGGTGCCCACAGCAACACGGGATCTGCTTAATGTTATGATCGGTAGCCTGGGTGCCGCCTGGACCGGCGTGGTGGCCTATTACTTCGGATCGTCGAGCGGCCAGGCGCACGCGACCGAGCTACTGGCGAAGGCGGGGCCGGTGCCGTGATTTTCTGGGGCTTGCGAATCAGCGAAGGGGCCGCTAAAACCTGCCCGCGATACTGTCAGACTTCAGCACATAAACAGGCTAAAGTCTGACAATGTGGCGATAGCTAACTCATTGATATAGCACGCTTTCTGTCTGACTCTTAATCAGCGGGTCGTAGGTTCGAGCCCTACAACGCCCACCAATCTTTTCCCGCTTGGAAAAGAACGCGATTTCGATCGGCTTTAAGTCTTGCCCCCCGCTCAGGCAAGGAAGGATCGACGAGCTATGCTCTCGGTTCACCCTCCGGCGGCATAGCGTCGCCATCGGAGGTTGTGAGATGTATACCACCCTGACATTCGTCGACCTCGCGGGCTCCATCGCGCTCCTCCTGTGGGGCGTCCATATGGTGCAGACCGGGATCCAGCGGGCGTTCGGCCCGGATCTGCGTCGGATCCTCGCGGCGGCCCTCGGCAATCGGTGCAAGGCTTTCCTGGCCGGGCTCGGCGTCACCGCGATCCTTCAAAGCAGCACGGCCACGGGCCTCATGGTCTCGTCATTCGCCGCCGGCGGCTTCATCGACTTGATCTCCGGCTTGGCGGTGATGCTGGGTGCCAATGTCGGTACGACCCTGATCGTCCAGGTCCTCTCGTTCGACGTCTCGCGCGTCGCATCGTTGTTCGTGCTGATCGGCGTCGTGATGTTTCGCCGCGCCACGGTCACGCGGACCCGGGATCTCGGTCGGGTCGGCATCGGCCTCGGGCTGATGTTGATCGCACTCAGCCAGTTGCTGGGGGTGCTGACGCCTTACGAGGATGTGCCGAACCTGCGGCTGCTGCTGGGCAGCGTGGCGACGGTGCCGATCATCGCGGTCATGCTGGCGGCGGCCCTCACCTGGGCGGCGCATTCCAGCGTCGCCGTGCTTTTGCTGATCATGTCGCTCGCCGCCAAGGGCGTCGTGCCGCCGCACGCCGCTTTCGCCCTGGTGCTGGGCGCCAATCTCGGCACCGCGATCAATCCGGTGCTGGAGGGGGTGAGCGGCGATGATCCGGTTGCGAAACGACTGCCGCTCGGCAACCTGCTGAACCGGTTGATCGGCTGTGCCCTCGGCCTCCTATTGCTCGACCAGATCGGCCCCGCGCTCGTCTCGATCGAGCCCGACGCCTCGCGCGCGGTCGCCGACTTCCATACCGCCTTCAATCTGGTTCTGGCGTTGCTCTTTCTGCCGTTGTTGGGGCCGTTCTCCCGCCTGCTGCGCAGATTGGTGCCGAGCCGCCTCGAAGCGGTGGATCCGTCCAGGCCGATCTATCTCGATCCGGCGGCGCATGAGATGCCATCCATCGCCCTGGCGGGGGCGGCCCGCGAGGCGCTCAGGATGGCGGATGTCCTGGAAGCGGTGCTGCGCGCCGCGGCGGAGGCACTGCAGAATGGCGACCGCGATCGGATCGCCGAAATCCGCCGGATGGACGACACGCTCGACGCGCTGAACGCCGCCATCAAGGATTATCTGGCCGCGTTCGATCCGGATGCGATGACGGAGGCCGATAATCGGCGGCTGCTCGAGATCGTTACCTTTACGACGAATATCGAGCATGCCGGCGACGTGGTCGACCGGGACATTCTCGGCATCGCCTCCAAGCGGTTGAAGCGCGGTCTGAAGTTCTCGACGGAGGGTCAATCGGAGATCACCGGCATGATCGAGCGACTCATCGGCAATCTGCGCTCGGCGGGGGGCGTCTTCATCACCGAGGACGCGCGCGGCGCGCGCTTGCTCGCCGACGAGAAGGAGACGTTCCGCGACATCGAGGCGGCGGTGACGGAGCGGCATTTCATGCGGTTGCGCGCTGGCGGACCGGTCACGGCGGAAACCAGTTCGCTGTATCTCGATCTGGTGCGGGATCTGAAGCGGGTTAATGCCCATTTCGTCTCCGCGGCGGCGTATCCTCGGCTAAAAGAGCAAGGCGAGTTGTTGAACAGCAGAGTGAAGCGCGAGGATTAATTTTCGACATGGTGCGCGATCCACGGATACGGCTGCAATCCGGCGCATTGCCCTATCGCATCGAGAAGAACGGTAAGATCCGGATTCTGCTGGTGACGACCGGGCCCGGCAAGCGATGGGGCATTCCGAAGGGCACGGCCGAGCCTTATTTGACGCTGAGCCAGAACGCCGAGAAGGAGGCGTTCGAGGAGGCCGGCGTGACCGGTGAGATCTCTCCCCATTCCGCGGGCATGTACCGGGCGAATAAGCGAAATGGCGTGATCGACGGGTTCGTCGAAGTCTGGGTTTACCTGCTCAAGGTCGACAAAGTTCTTGATGATTGGCCGGAGAAAGCCCGCCGCCGAACGAAATGGGTCGGTCCCAAGGAAGCCGCGGCGACACTGCGCGAGCCGCTTTTGGCCAAGCTGTGCTTGGATTTGAAGCGCGCCGAACCCTGAGGCGGTTCGCAAACGTCGCCGTTTTCGCGACTTTTCCGATATTACAGCTCCCACTTGCCCACCGCGCCATGGCATGAAACTGTCGCGTTCTGGTTTTCGTCGGGGGGCGACTGACCTCCTCATTGCCGGGCTATCGTATCGTTAGGGGGAAAAGAGCATGAAAAAAACTTGGCTACGCGCGGCGTCGATCTCGGCTTTGAGCGTGTGGGCGTCCAGTGGGGTCGCGTTCGGTCAATCGATGGACGCCCTGGTCGCCGCCGCGAAGAAGGAAGGTCAATTGACGGTGATCGGCCTGCCGCATGATTGGTGCGGCTATGGTCCGATGATCGATGGCTTCAAGGCGAAATACGGCGTGACGATCAACGAGCTCAACCCCGATGCGGGTTCCGGCGACGAGATCGAGGCGATCAAGGCCAATAAGGGCAATACCGGTCCGCAGGCACCCGACGTGATCGATGTGGGGCTGTCCTTCGGACCGTCCGCCAAGGCCGACGGGTTGATCCAGCCCTATAAGGTGTCGACCTGGAGCACCATTCCGGCCAGCGCCAAGGATGCCGATGGCGCCTGGTATGGCGATTATTACGGTGTGCTCGCGTTCGAGGTGAACGCCGATATCGTCAAGAAAGTGCCGGCGGATTGGTCGGATCTCACCAAGTCCGACTATGCCAACGCCGTGGCGCTCGCAGGGGATCCGCGCGTCGCGAACCAAGCCATCCAGGCGGTTTACGCGGCCGGGCTATCCGCCGCCAAGGGCGACAAGGCAAAGGCGGCCGAAGCCGGTCTGGCTTACTTCGCCGAACTCAGCAAGAAGGGCAACTTCGTGCCGGCCATCGGCAAGGCGGCTTCCGTCGCGCAGGGGGCCACGCCGATCGTCGTCCGGTGGGATTACAACGCGCTCGCCGATCGCGACACGCTGAAGGGCAACCCGGAGATCAAGGTCGTCGTGCCGAAGACCGGTGTCGTCGCCGGCGTCTATGTCCAGGCGATCAGCGCCTTCGCGCCGCATCCGAATGCCGCCAAGCTGTGGATGGAATACCTCTATTCGGACGACGGGCAAATCGGCTGGCTGAAGGGTTATTGCCATCCGATCCGGTTCCAGGATCTGGTCAGCACCAAGAAGGTCCCGGCCGATCTGCTGGCGAAATTGCCGCCTGCCGAAGCCTATGAGGCCGCGGTCTTCCCGACGCTGGACGAGCAGGGTGTCGCGAAGGGCGTCATCACCAAGCAGTGGGACACCGTCGTCGGCGCCAACGTAAAGTAAGCCGTCTTTCGGTTCGGTTCGCGTCAGCCCGTTTGTGGTGCTAAAGCCATGAACGGGTTGACGCAACCGCCCGGCTTCGATCGCTTTCCCGCCCGACCGTTTCCGCGGTCGGGCCTCCCGCTCCGGTAGACGCCCATGCCCGCTACCCTGCAATCCGCCCCGCTGTCGCTCGCTGCCCGGCCTAAGCTCGACCAGAATTCATGGGCCTGGATCGGCGTGGCGCCGTTTTTCGCCTTCGCGGCGATGTTCCTGGTCCTGCCGACCGGCTTGCTGATGATCGGCGCCTTCCAGCACGCGGACGGCTCATTCACCTTCGACAACATCATTCATCTGTTCCAGCCGTCGATCCTGAGTTCCTACCGGATCAGCCTGGAGATCAGTGCCGCCTCCGCGCTTGGCGGTGCTGCGATCGGTTTCTTGCTGGCCTCGGCGGTGGTGCTCGGCGGGTTGCCGCGATGGTTGCGGCCGACATTGATGACGTTCTGCGGCGTCGCCTCGAATTTCGCCGGTCTGCCGCTTGCCTTCGCCTTCATCGCCACACTCGGTCGGACCGGTCTGGTGACGCTGCTCCTCGTCAACCTGTTCGACTTCAACATCTATTCGACCGGCTTCAACGTCCTCAGCTTCTGGGGCCTGACGCTGACCTATCTGTATTTCCAGATCCCGCTCATGGTGCTGATCCTGACCCCGGCGCTGGACGGGTTGAAGCGGGAATGGCGCGAGGCCTCGGACAATCTTGGCGGGGGGGCTTGGCATTATTGGCGGTATATCGCGTTTCCCGTGCTGTGGCCGGCGCTGCTCGGCACGAGCTTGCTGCTGTTCGCCAACTCGTTCGGCGCGATCGCGACGGCCTATGGCTTGACCGGCAGTTCGCTCAACATCGTTACCATTCTGCTGTTCGCCCAGATCCGCGGCGACGTGCTGCATGATCAGAATCTGGGCTTCGCGCTGGCGCTCGGGATGATCCTGATCACCGGCCTGTCGAATGGCGCCTATATCTGGCTGCGCGGCCGCAGCGAAAGGTGGCTGCGATGAAGCGCAACCGTTTTGGCGCCTGGCTCGCCCTCGCGATCGGCGTCATCTACTTCTTCGTGCCGCTGATCGCGACCTTCGAGTTCTCGCTGCGGCTGCGGCGCGGCACCTATAGTTTCGACGCCTACAGCATCGTCCTGGGCGATCCGCAGTTCCAGGCGACCTTCGGCTATTCGACGATCATGGCGCTGGCGACGATCGTGGTCGGCACCCTGTTGGTGGTGCCGACGGCTTATTGGATCCAGCTGCGCTTGCCCCGGCTTCGTCCGCTGGTCGAATTCATCACCCTATTGCCCCTGGTGATCCCGGCCATCGTGCTCGTCTTCGGGTATCTCAGGATCTACAACTCGTCCTCGTGGCTGCCGATGACCGGTAGCGTCTGGTCGACCAATCTGTTGCTGGTCTTCGGTTATGTGACGCTGGCATTGCCTTATATGTATCGCGCGGTCGATACCGGGCTACGGTCGATCGATGTCCGGTCGCTGACCGAAGCGGCCGAGAGCCTGGGCGCCGGGTGGCCGAAGATCCTGTTCACGGTGATCCTGCCCAATATCCGGCCGGCGATTCTCAGCGGCGCCTTCCTGACCTTCGCCATCGTGATCGGCGAATTCACCATGGCGAGCCTGCTCAATCGCCCGGCCTTTGGCCCCTATCTGCAGCTCGTTGGCGCGAACCGTGCTTACGAGCCCTCGGCGCTTGCGATCATCGCCTTCTTCATCACCTGGGCCTGCATGGGGCTGATCCAGGTCTTCGGGCGGGGCGCTCGCGGCTCCTCCGCCGATACGCGTTAACACGATGCAACCGGAATAGGGGTGGGGATGGCCTTTCTCGATATCGAGAACCTGCGCAAGTCCTATGGGGCGAATACCGTCGTGCAGCATTTCGAACTGGCGGCGACGCGCGGCGAGTTCGTGTCCTTCCTGGGGCCGAGCGGTTGCGGCAAGACGACCACCTTGCGCATGGTGGCGGGCTTTGAGACGCCGAGCGCCGGCACCATCCGTATCGACGGCAAGGACGTAACCGGCCTGCGCCCGAATCAGCGCAAGATCGGCATGGTGTTCCAATCCTACGCGCTGTTTCCCAATATGACGGTCGCGCAGAACGTGGCCTATGGCCTGAAGATCGCTAAATGGCCGGCTGCGGAGATCACCCAGCGGGTCGAGGAGATGCTGCGCCTGATCAAGCTGCCCAAGCTGGGCGACCGTTATCCGTACCAGCTTTCGGGTGGCCAGCAGCAGCGTGTCGCCCTGGCGCGGGCGATCGCGGTCAAGCCGCAGATCCTGCTGCTGGACGAACCGCTATCGGCGCTCGACGCCAAGATCCGCGTCTCGCTGCGCGAAGAGATCCGGGGCATTCAGCGCGATCTGGGCATCACGACGATCTACGTCACCCATGACCAGGAAGAAGCCCTGTCGATGTCCGACCGGATCGCCGTCATGAACGAGGGGCGCGTCGAGCAGATCGGCACGCCGTTCGAGATCTACAATTTTCCGCGGACCCGCTTCGTCGCCTCCTTCGTCGGCACGCTCAGCATCCTGTCCGGCCGGGTGACCGACCCCGTCGGCGGCAAGATCGAGATCGATGGCCAGCAGGTCATCGCCGCGCGCGGGCTGGCGGATGCCGGGGTCGGCGAGATCCGGTCGGTGGCCCTGCGTCCGGAAGCGGTGTCGCTGGGTGCCGCCGTCGAGGGACGCAACCACATGCAGGGCGTCATCGAGGAGGTCAGCTTTTTGGGCGCCATCGTGCGGATCCGCGTGCGGTTCAAGGACAATGCGATCTCGTTCGACACGTTCAACAACCCCAGCGTGGCGGCGCCGGAACGCGGATCGTCCGTCACCATAGGCTTCGCCCAGGAAGACCTGCTGGTTCTGGCCGATGCGTGAGGCGTCCATGACACCGTCTTGTCCCGCCGACCTCGTCAGCTTCGCCAACCGACTGGCGGATGTGGCCGGCGATATCCTGCGCCTCCATACCCATCGTGCCATCGACATCGAGATCAAACCCGATGGGACGCAGGTGACCAATGTCGACAAGGCTGTCGAGCGGGCGGTACGCCAGGAGATCGAAAGCCACTATCCCGAGCACGGCATCCGCGGCGAGGAATTTCCGGCGGTCCGCGCCGATGCCGAGTACGTCTGGATCATCGATCCGTTGGACGGCACCCGGGAGTTCATTTACGGCCTGCCGTTGTTCGGCTTCCTGCTTGCCTTGACCCATCGTGGCACCATCGTCCTGGGTCTCGCGGACCAACCGTCGACCCGCGATCGCTGGCTGGGTGCCGATGGCCATGGCACCGTGTTCAATGGCACGCCGGTGACGGTCCGGTCCTGCCCGACGCTCGCCGAGGCGACCATAAGCACGATGGGCTACGACACGTTCTGCGCCCAGCACCATGACCGGCTTCTCGCCTTGCGCAACCTCGCCCGCGCCCGCGTCACCGCGGACTCGTTCTACGTGTTTGGCCTGGTGGCGTTGGGCCGGGTCGACCTCATCGCGTCGAGCGGCTTCGCCTTGCATGATTATGCGTCGCTCGACGCGATCATCCGCAACGCCGGGGGCACGGTGACCGACTGGCAGGGGCGGCGCCTGACCCTTACCTCCGATGGAACCATCCTCGTGGCGGGGGATGCGGCGCTGATTCCAGAGGCGTTACGGCTACTTGGGACCAACTGAGACCCTGTAGCTTATGGCCGCGCCAGCGGTCCGAGGGCCGAGACCTTGGGCAAGCTGTCGATCCGCAAAACGGCATCGGCCAGCGCCGCCGTCCTGGAGGCACCCAGGACCGCGCCGGTCAAGCCGGCGAATTTGGCCCGCAGCTCCGCCTCGCTGAGGAAGTTGCCGGGCTCGCCCTTCGGCACAACCACCTTTTTCATGAAGGTCCGGCCGCCGGCCCGGATCGTGACCTTGCCGGACATGTTGGTCGGAAACTCGGCCTCGATCTCCGGATCGTGCTCGCAGACCACCTTGGCCAATAGGCTTCGAATCGTCGGATCGTGGAGGGCGCCGTAGCTGTCCCAATCCATCCGCCCGGTCGCCAGCGCCGCGGACAGCACGAAGGGGCCGCTGAACTGGCCATCGACGACGTTCCGCGGGTCGGCCTTCTTCGCCGCCGGCTCGCCAACCAGCAGCATGCCGGCGCGGGACACGCCATAGGTCACCTGCTCGACCTGATCCGGCGATAGGTCGTGCTCGGCGCGCAGCGCCAGCACCGCGTCGATCCCGGCATGGCCATAGCGGCAGGACGGATAGGGCTTCACGGCCGTCGCCATCAGCTCGAAGACCCGCCCGAGATCCTGCACCGCGCGTTCGGGAACCGGCTCCGGTGCGTAGGTCGACAGAAAGCCATGACGCCCGGATAGGGAGTCGGTGGCTCCCTTGAAGCCCTCGCGCGCGAGCGTCCCCGCCGTCAGCCCCGCCATGGCCGCCCAGCCGACCTGAAACCGCTTGGTCCAGGCGCCATTTACCAGGAATTGCAGGCTCCCGGCACTCTGGCTAAGCGCGATGCCCAGGGCGGACTCGACCGCGTCCGCATGGAGGCCGAATACGCGGGCCGTGGCGGCCGCGGCGCCGAACACACCGCAGGTGGCGGTCGGGTGATAGCCGCGCGCGTAATGCGCGCCGGCGGGCAGGGCGAGCGACAGCCGGCAGGTGACCTCATACCCGGCGATGATCGCCGCCAATACCTCGGCGCCCGAGGCCCCGGCGATCTCGCCGGCCGCGATCGCCGCTGGAATCACCGGTGCGCCGGGATGCAGCGTGCCGGCCGCGTGGGTGTCGTCGAAATCCAGGGAATGGGCCAGGCACCCGTTCAGCAACGCGGCCCCCGCCGGCGAATAGCTGGCCGCGTCGCCAAAAACGAAGCAGTCACCGGTCGCGAGCCCCAGGGCCTTTGCCGCCGACAGCAGCGCCGGGGTGCTTTCCGCGTCGTGCCGGGCGCGCACCATGTTGCCGACCAGGTCGAGCACCAGGAACCGCGCCCGCTGCACCACATCCGGTGGGAGGTCGCGGAGGTCGATCGACGCGGTGAAGGACGAGAGCTCTTGAGTGATGGTCATGCCGGTTCCCCGTTTAGTGTTCGCCCGCATCGGCGGAGCCGATCTCGATAACCGCGTCGGCGGCGAAGGCGCCCTCGCCATCGGGCATGGCGAAGACGGGATTGAGGTCGATCCCCCGCAGGCTCGGCCCAGCCTGATGGGCGAAGACCGAGAGCCGCGCCAGCATCCGGGCCAGCGCCCGGATATCCGCCGGTGGCCGTCCCCGCGCGCCGAGCAGCAACGGTGCCGCGCGGATCGAGCGGATCATCCGCTCCGCCACATCCTCGCCGAACGGGCAGCGGTGGAACACGACGTCTTTCAGGATCTCGACGAAGATGCCGCCGAGGCCGAACATCGCGATCGGACCGAAGACCGGATCACGATGGATGCCCAGGATGCATTCGACACCGCCCTTCAGCTGCTTCGCCACGAGCACGCCTTCGAGGCGCGCGGATGGTGCCGCCACCTCGGCACGCTCGATCAGGGTGGCGAAGCCGGCGCGGACCGCGCTGTCATCCGCCACATCCAGCAGCACGCCGCCGATTTCGGATTTATGCAGGATGTCCGGCGACAGGATCTTCAGCACCACCGGATACCCGAAGCCGCGGGCGGCGACGACCGCCTCGTCGGCGGTGGCGCAGGCGCGTTCCGGGGCGGCCTCGATGCCGGCCTCGGCCAGGATGCGCTTGGCCGCCGCCTCGGTCGGCGTCGCCTCGGGCAGGTCTATCGGCGGGACGGTGGGTGGCGGCAGCGCTTGGGTGGCGGCGAAGGCATCGCCGAACTGGCCCATCGCCCGGATCGCCACGGTGGCGCGGGTCGGGTCCGCCATGACCACGAAACCGTCGCTCTCGTATTCCACGACGCGCTCGGGCGGGGCGAGGACGCTCAAGACATAGAGCCGGTCCGGGTGCTTATCCCGCGTTGCCTTCAGCTGCTCGCGCAGCCGGGGAGCGACCGTCCTGCTGGCGCCGACCTGGGTGAAGAAGGCGAGGACCGAGGAATAGCCGCCATCCTCGACCATCGAATCGGTGAACCGGCCGATCATCGACATGTCGTTGAAGACCTGTGCCGTGCAATCGACCGGGTTCAGCGGCGAGGAGAAGGGTATCAACTCGCGCAACCGGGCCTGGGCTTCGAGCGGCATCTCCGGCATCGCCACACCCAGCTCCTCGGCGGCATCGGAAATCAGCACGCCGGCGCCGCCGCTGATGGTGATGACGCCCATCGTGTTGTTCGCCGGGTAGATGCGCCGTGTCGCGGTATGCGCGATATCGAGCAACTCCTCGGTCGTGCGTGCGCGGACCACGCCGAATTCGGCCAGCACCGCATCGGTTACCGCGTCGTCGCCGGCGATCGAGGCGGTGTGCGACTGGGCCGCCTGGCCGCCGCGCACGCTGCGTCCGACCTTCATCATCACGACCGGCTTGCGCGCCGCCCGGGCGGCGGCCAGGGCGGTGAGCAGGCTGTCCGCCTCGCGGATGCCTTCGACATAGGCGGCGATGACGTCGGTATCCGGATCCTCGACCAGCCAGCCGATGGCATCGCCGACCGTGACATCGCCTTCATTGCCCGTGGTCACCAGCAACGGCGTGCCCATCCGCATATCGCGCGCGGCGGCGAATAGATGCGTGCCATAGGCGCCGGATTGGCTGGCGATGCCGACCCGCCCGGGCAGCGGCCAGCCATTCTCGAAGCTGGAAGAGAAGATCGGGTAGAAGCCGATCCGCGCATTGAACAAGCCGAGGCAATTCGGCCCGAGAATACGCATGCCGTGCCGCTTGGCGGTGTCGGTCAGGCGCTTTTGAGCGGCGGCACCCGCCGCGTCCATCTCGGCGAAGCCGGCGGTGAAGACGATCGCCGCCTTGACGCCGAGTGCCCCCAACTCGTCGATCGACTGGATGACGAGATCCGACGGCACCGCCACGATCGCGACATCCGGAACGCCCGGTAAATCGGCGATCGACGGATAGGCCTCCAGACCCTGGATCTCGTCGCGCTTGGGATTGACCGGATAGATCGGTCCGGCGAAGCCCTGGTCCAGCATATAGGCGATCGGCCGGCCGCCGATCCGCGTCGGATCGCTGGAGGCACCCAGCATCGCCACCGATCGCGGCGCCAGCATCGGGGTGAGGCTGGAAAAGCGCGAACCGGCGAGGGGCTCCGCCATTAGAGCCCTGCCTCGCCGCCGGTCATCGGGAGATGCCTCTACGGATGGAAAGGGTCCGGAATTTCAGGGCCATCGAGTTCCTCCCAGGGTCGTTAGGATTTTGCCGTTAGGACTTTTTCGTCCTCCTAATCATCCCTTCCATATAACCATCGCCGCCGCCAGAGGGCGATGGGATCATCTTGCGTGTCACCTGCCTCCAGGCAGCATGCGTTGCAGCTCAGGTTCCTTGTCGAGGAACTGGTGCTTCAGCGCGCCGGCGACATGCAGGACGAACAGAGCGTAAAGCCCATAGCCGAACCAGCGATGCACCGCGCCGAGTTGCCCGTGCAGGGTATCCTTGATGGCCGGATCGAGGTTGGCGATGAAGCCGAGCCGTGGCCAGGGGATCAGCCAGAACAGGCTCATCGGATAGTTGGCCGCGTCGTTCCACGCGGAATCATGCATCCAGCCGGAAATCGGCACGCCGAGGATCACGAGATAGAGCGCGGCATGCGCCGCATGGGCCGAGAACCGCTCCCATCTCGGATAGGATGCCGGCAGCGCGGGCGGCCGATGCGCCGCACGCCACAGCAGACGCAGGATGACCAGGCCCAGGACGGTGATGCCGATCGATTTATGCGTATCGATCACCGGCCGGACCAGCTCGTCGGGAAATAAATCGACCGTCAGGGCGAGGGCCACATTGACGACGATGAGCCCGGCGATCAGCCAATGCAGCAGCATGGCGGTGCGGGTGTAGCGCGCCGCCGCATTCATGCTCGGGCAGGTTTCCTGGCGCCGCCCGAGAGGCGGATGCCGCCATCGACGGACAGCAATTCGCCCGTCACGTAATCGGCACCTTCTATCAACCAGACGACCGCGCTCGCCACATCCTCCGGCTTGGCGACGCGGGCCAGCGGGGCGGTCTTGGCAAACCGCTCCTCGATGGCGGCGTATCCCTCGGCGCCGACCGCGTCCCGCATCCAGCGCGTATCGATCACGCCCGGGCATACGGCGTTTACGCGGATATCCGGCCCCTGCGTCCGTGCGAGGGCAAGGGTGAGGGCGTTCAGCGCGCCTTTGGAAGCCGTGTAGGCGAGGGAACTGCCGCCACCGGTGAACGCGACATTCGAGGAGACGTTGACGATCGCACCGCCGCCCGATGCCCGCATGGCCGGGATCGCCGCCCGCGACATCTGGTAGGAACCGATGACATTGACCGCGAAGACATCGTGAAAATCCTGCGCCGCCAGCGTCTCCAGATCGAATGGATCCGATTTCTTGGTGATCGCGGCGTTGTTCACCAGGGCATCGAGACGGCCCCAGCGGCCCATGACCGTCGCCACCATCTGGCGGCAGGCGTCGTCGTCCGCGATATCGGCTTTGATAAGCTCGACTTCGGTGCCCAGGGCGATACAAGCCGCGGCGGTTTCCTCCGCTTCCTGGCGGCTGCGCGAATAGTTCACGACGACCTTGGCGCCCTTGGCCGCGAATTGGCGGGCGCAGGCGGCACCGACGCCGGTGCCCGAGCCTGTCACGATGACGACCGCGTTTTGAAGATTCATGCCTGGAACTCCCGCATTGCCGCGCCGCTGAAGAGGGACCGATCCATGAGGGCGAGGTCGTCCGCGACGGACACACCCTCGGGCAGGCGGTCGAGCACATGGGTCCTGATATCGATGCCGGGCGCGGTCTCGATCAGGGTCAGACGCCCTTCCCGGACTTCGAACACGGCGCGCTCGGTGACGACGAGCTGCTGTTGGCCCGGCGTCGCCGCGGCGGGCGTAGAGCTGACCTGCCCGACTTTCGGGACGATCTTGCAGAGCTTTCCGTCCGCTTTGATGACGAGTTCGCCGTCACTCACCGAAATGTCGGCGCCACCGGTCGAGAAGCTGCCGAGATAGACGACCCGCTTTGCCGACTGGGCGATGTTGATGAAGCCGCCCACCCCGACGATCGAGCGGCCGAACTTGCTGACGTTGACGGCACCGGTGATATCTACTTCGGCCATGCCGAGGAACGCGATGTCCAGACCGCCGCCATCATAGAAATCGAATTGCGAGGCCTGCGAAACGATGGCGGTCGGGTTGACCGCGGCGCCGAACGATAATTCCTCGGCCGGGATGCCGCCGATGACGCCGGACTCGATCGTGACGGCGTAATCCGAAAAGCCCTCTTCATCCGCGATACGGCCGATCCCCGCCGGAATGCCGATGCCGAGATTGATGACGGGATGCTGGAGGGTCGCCAATTCCAGGAAGGCACGGCGTTGGATCACTTTGTCCGGCGAGAGCGCCGCCGGGGGCAGCGATCCGGCCGGAGCCCGGACGCGGCCGGTATAGGTCGGGTTGTCGATTTCACCGAAGCTGACGCCATGCTGGCTCGGCTCTTCGCAAACGACGACATAATCGACCAGAAGGCCGGGGATGCGCACCAGATTGGGATCGAGCGATCCGCCGGGAACAACCCGTTTCACCTGCACCACGACGATGCCGCCGGAATTCCGGGCGGCTTGGGCCATGGCCAAGGCGTCGAGCGGAAAGGCCTCGTCCTCCATGGTGACATTGCCGTCCTGGTCCGCGCTCGTCCCGCGCAGGATCGCGCAATCGATCGGCAGGGCGGGGTAGAGCAGCCACTCCTCGCCGCGCAAGGTCACCCGTTCGATCAGCGGCTCCGGGGTCGATCGGTTCATGCGGCCGCCCTCCTGGCGCGGATCCATGAACGAGCCCAGCCCAATGCGGGTCACCACACCGGGCTGTCCCGCGGCGATGGCGCGGTATAGTTGGGCGATGACGCCTTGGGGCCAGCAATGGGCTTCGATCTTCTCGTCGAGGGCCAGTTGCCCCAACCTGGGTGTGCCGCGCCAGCCCCCGGCGATCACGCGCTTGACCAAACCTTCGAAGCCGAAATGGCCCATGCCCCGGGTCTTTCGATCGCCGGTGCTCGCCGCGAAGAGCAGGGTCAGATCGCGCGGCCGGCCCTCGGCCAGAAACCGTTCCTCGACCGCGGCGGAAACGGCCTCGGCATGACAGCACCCGCCGAAGCCGGACGCGGCGACCGTCATGCCGTCCCGGATCACCCGCGCCGCGTCCGAAGCCGAGAGAATCCGCATATCGCCTGCTCCAGGTCATCCTGTATATACAAGAGGGGTATTCGAGGGGAGGAGCCGAATTTTTGCAAGTGAAAAACCGCGCCTCTCTTCTCAGCGTATACCCTTCACGAAATTGTCAGTGAAATCAGGCGTCCTAACCTGGGTATAGATGAGCGATGGTGTTTCTCGACCAAGCCTTGCGCGCGGCGTCGCCCCGTTATTCGCCGCCCCCGACGCCGCTTGCCAGTGTACTGATCCATGGCGCCGTCGTCGGCCTCTGGGTGGGGCTGTTCGTTTCCGCGTTCTGGCTGCACGGCCTTTTCGCCTGGTCGGTCGGCGTGGTCTATGTGGTCTACGATACGGCCCTGTTGCTGTTCGTGACGTGGCAGACGCGGGAGCTGTGGAGGCTGCGACCAGCCACACCGTTAACGGGTGCGCACGGCTCCGTGGGTGTGATCGTCGCCGCCTATAACGAGGCGGCGGTGCTGCCGATCACCCTCGCGACCCTTTTGGAACAAACCGCTCCACCCGATCAGATTTTGATCGCCGATGACGGATCGACGGACGAGACGCCGGCGATGCTACGGCGCCTCTACGGCTTGCTGCCCCCGGCGATCGGCACGGCCAGCGCGCCCAGTCCCGATCATCCCAGCCTGCGCTGGGTGCGGCTGCCCCATGCCGGCAAGGCGCGTGCGTTGAATGGCGCGCTCCTGCTGATGGAGACGGATACGGTGATCACCGTCGACGCCGACACGCTGCTGGATCGCAAAGCGATCGGCGTCATGCGTCATGCGTTCTCGTCGGAGCCCCAGCTGGTCGCGGCGACCGGCGTACTGACGCCGGTTTGCGGCCCGTCGACCGCCGGGCGTGTCCTCCATTGGTTTCAGACCTACGAGTACATCCGCAATTTCCTCTCTCGCTATGCCTGGGCGCGGGTCGACAGTCTGCTGCTGATTTCGGGAGCATTCGCGGGGTTTCGCCGGCAGGCGCTGCTCGATGTCGGCGGCTTCGACCCGGATTGCCTGGTCGAGGATTATGAGTTGATCCATCGCCTGCGCCGCTATGGGGCGACGCACCGGCTCGGCTGGCGGACGGCGGTACTCGGCCGGGCACAGGCGCGCACCGCGGCGCCGAGCACGCTCGCAACCTTCCTGCGCCAGCGCGGCCGCTGGTTCGGCGGCTTTCTCCAGACGCAGTATTGGTATCGCGACATGGTCGGCGATCGGCGCTATGGCTGGCTGGGCATCGCGATGCTGCCGGTGAAGGCGATCGATACGCTGCAGCCGATCTATGGGCTGAGCGCCCTGGTGGTGCTGTTCGCCCATCTCCTGACCGGCCGATTAAGCATCGTCGGCCTGATCGCCGGTGTGATCGGGATCAAGCTGGCGATCGATCTCACCTTTCATCTCTGGTCGATCCACCTCTATCGCCGCTGGGTCGGCGGCCAAACCGGCACTCATCTGGGATATGCCGTCCTGGCCGCCTTGGCCGAGCCGTTCAGCTTCCAGATCCTGCGGCATGGCGGCGCCGCCTTGGGATGGCTCCTGTTCCTGACCGGCCGCCGCGGCTGGGGCCGGCAAAGTCGCCTCGGCCTGGTTGCCGAAGCCGATCCCGTGTCAAACGCGCCCAGGGGGTGACCGCCGAGGCGTCTCGGCAGCCACCCCCGAACCGCGTGCCTCCGAACCGCGTGCCGTAGGGAGGTCAGGCGGCCTTGGCGGCTTGCATGTTGATTTCTTTATTCGCCATCTCGCTGAGCAGCGTGTCGGTCTGCTTCTCCTCGTTCAGGGTTTCCTGGAGCAGGGATACGATGTTGCTCTTGCCTTCGGCCTTCGCCCAGGCGATCAGCGCGCCATAGCGGGCCATCTCGTAATGCTCGACCGCTTGGGCACAGGCGATCAACCCCGCATCACGGATGGCACTGGGCCGCGGCGATTCTTCCAGCAGCTCCTCGCATTCCTCGACCAAGCCGTTGATCGCCTCGCACGTGATGCCCTGGGCCCGCTTGCCGAGCTTGTCGAAAACCTGCTGCAGACGCTCGATCTGAGTTTGGGTCTGCTCGCGATGATGGACGAACGCCTGCTTCAGCGTTGGGCTTTGCGCCGCGCTCGCCATTTTCGGCAAGGCTTTCATGATGTGGCGTTCGGCGTAGTAGGTGTCCTTGAGGAAGTGTAGAAACAATTCGTCGAGCGATTTCATCTGTGTTCTCCCGATATGTCTGGTGGATAAAGGAAGGTCGCGCAACCTTGCCTGCAGAACACGACGGTCGGATGAGGGTTCCACAATTAGATCGGAATGGTGATTTCTGCCGTATGAGTAGAAATTCTTCGCCGAATATATCGCTTGTTTTGAGAGATGTTTTCGGCGGCTCGGCTATCCAGCGAGCATGTGGAACCAAATCGCCGGCAAGCAGGTTTCACAGCCTGACTCGCGCGAAAAGGAGATCGTCATGGATCTACGGCCAATCTGGCGTGGGCAATTGCGGCTTGCCCTGGTCTCGTGCCCGATCGCCTTCTATTCGGCCCGCCAGGACGGCGGATCGGTGCACTTCCACCTGATCAATCCCGAGACCGGCAACCGTGTGCGTATGGTCACGCGGGATGCCGAGACCGATAGGGAAGTATCCCGAGGCGACTTGGTTAAAGGCTACGAGTTCAAGAAGGACCATTATCTGCTTCTGGACGACGAGGATTTCGAGGCCGCCAAGGTCGAGAGTTCCGCGGTGCTGGCGGTGGAGAAATTCGTCGATGCCGGATCGATCGAGCCGATCTATTTCGACAGCAGCTATTTCGTGGCGCCGGATGGCAATGCGGGCCTGGACGTCTATCTGGTGTTGCACGAGGCGATCTCGCGCGCCCGAAAGATGGCGTTGTCGCGTGTCGTGATCGCGCAGCGGGAACGCGCGGTCGCCCTGGAGGTGCTGGGACGGGGGCTGGTCGCGCATACCTTGCACGAGGTCCGAGACCTCAGGAACCCCGACGAGATCTTCAAGGACGTCCCGACCACCAAGGCCGATCCGGCGATGGTCAAATTGGCCATGCAGCTGATCGATCGGCAATCGGGACGGTATGATCCGGCGGATATCGACGATCGCTACGAGGCGCGGCTTCGGGCGGTCATTGATGCCAAATTGAAAGGCGAAGGCGTCGAGCCCGAGGTGGATGAGCCGGATACCGGCAACGTGATCGATCTGATGTCCGCCCTCAAAAAGAGTCTGGGCGACGGCGGCAAAGCCGCGCAACCGGTAACCAAGGCGCCGAAGCGCGGCGGCCGAAAACACTAGCCGGAGTGGGAACACTCGTCGGCTCGTCTGCGTTTCGCTGACATGACCGGGTCAAAAACCAAACATCCCGCAGGGGCGCCTCCTAACGTCTATGAGGCGAAACGCGACTTCCGGATCACCGCCGAACCGCGGCCGGCCACGACGGATGCGGCCGCTGATGGCCGATCCTTCGTCATCCAAAAGCATGCGGCGCAGCGCGCCGGGCTGCATTGGGATTTCCGCCTGGAACAGGGCGGTACCTTGTGGAGCTGGGCGGTGCCGAAGGGGCCGTCGCTCGACCCCGCCGATCGCCGCCTTGCGATCCATGTCGAAGATCATCCGGTCGGCTATGCCAATTTCGAGGGCAGCATTCCCGACGGCCAATACGGCGCCGGCGCGGTCGAGATTTGGGATCGCGGCGTTTGGCAGCCGCTCGAAGATCCGGTCAAGGGCATGCGCAAAGGCCATCTCAGTTTCACCCTGAACGGCGTTCGTCTGCATGGCCGGTTCACGCTGGCCCGGCTGCATGCCAAGCCCGGGCGCAAGGCGGAGGCCTGGTTTCTGATCAAGGGTCATGACGACACCGCCCGTCCGGGGGTGGATGCCCTGACGGTGGAGAAGGAGATACCGTTTCCGAGTTCATCGCCGCCCGTGAAAACGGGGCCTACGAGATCCGCCCGCGCGGGCAAAACCGGAGGAACTTCGCCAAAGCTCGGGGCGGCCTGGCCGGCGGATGGTGCTGTAAGGCGACCGATCGCAGAGAGGTATCAGCCGCAGCTCTGTACCGTGGTGGACGATCCACCGGACGGCTCGGAGTGGCTTTCGGAGATCAAGTTCGACGGCTACCGCCTATTGATCCGCAAGACGCCCGAGGGCGTCGGGATCACCACGCGCAATGGCCATGATTGGACGGCGAAGCTGCGGCGCCTGGCGGAGGCGGTTGCCGAGATCGATGCGGCGGAGGTTGTGCTCGATGGCGAGCTCGTCGCCTTCGATGCGACGGGGGCTTCGAGCTTCGCCACGCTGCAAGACGTCCTGCATTCCGGCCGCCATCGGTCGCTGATCTTCTACTGCTTCGATCTGCTGTATCTCGAAGGTTGGGATATGCGGCCGTGCCGTTTGGTGGATCGTAAGGCGGTGCTGCGCGCCCTCGCGCCCTGGCGGGGCATGCTGCGCTATAGCGAGCACATCGAGCGTGCCGCGCGCGACGTCTTCGGCAACGCGTGCTCCGTGGCCCTTGAAGGCATCATCTGCAAGCGGGCGAACGCGCCCTACCAGCCGGGTCGGGGCCGTTCCTGGCTCAAGGTCAAATGCATCGGCCGGGACGAATTCGTCGTGCTGGGCTGGACCGAGCCGGAGCGCAGCCGGATCGGTCTCGGTGCGCTGCATGTCGGGTATTACGATCGTCAGGGCCGGCTGCAGTATGCCGGCGGCGTCGGCTCCGGCTTCTCTGGGGCTGAGCTGCGCCGATTGCGCGGCATCCTTGATGCGCTCCAAGCCCAAGCCCCTGGGGAGATGCTGCTCGCGGGTGATCCGCTGCCGGCGATCACCTGGGTAAGGCCGGAACTGGTTGTCGAGGTGCGGTACGCCGCCTGGTCGGGTGCCGGCCGCCTGCGCCATGCGACATATCTCGGGCAACGGGAAGATAAGCCGGTGGTGGATGTGGTGCGCGATGTGGCCGATCCGGACGCCGAGCGCCGGGTGTTTTCCCCATCGACGGTACCGGCATCCAAGACCATCCGCGCGGCGCGGCGTCGCGCCCGGATCCTCCCCGAACCAGCGCCAAAGGAGACGACGATGGAGTCGAAAACGACAACGACAAAGGCGGGCGCGAAAGTCGTCGTGGCGCGGACACCTCGGCATGCGGCACTGACCGTCGGTTCGGTGACGGTGACCCATCCGGACCGGGAATTATGGCCGGGTGTCACCAAGCAAGGCCTCATCGACTATTGGCGCGCCGTTGCCGACTGGGCGCTGCCCGAGATCGTTCATCGTCCGCTGTCGATCCTGCGCTGTCCGGATGGCACCGACGGCGAACGGTTTTTCCAAAAGCATCGGCACGGCGCCATGCCGCCGCCGGTGCGGGAAAGCTCCGCCGCCGGCGCGCCATACCTCGCCATAGACGATCTGGACGGCCTGGCGGCGCTGGTCCAGATGTCGACCGTGGAGATCCATCCTTGGGGGGCCACCGAACAGGATCCGACCCATCCGGATCGGCTGGTATTCGATCTGGACCCGGGCGAGGGTGTCGCCTTTGAGACGGTCGTTTCGACCGCGAAGCTGGTTCGGGATAGGCTGGAAAAACTGGGATTGGCAGCCTTCTGCCGGACATCCGGCGGCAAGGGGCTGCATGTCGTGGTGCCGCTTCGACCCCAGGCGAATTGGGACCAGGCGAAGCCGTTTTGCCGGGCCTTCGCCGAGCTGATGGCGCGGGATTTTCCGGACCGCTACGTCGCCCATGTCAAGAAAGCCGATCGACGCGGCCGCATCCTGATCGATTGGCTGCGCAATGGGTTGGGCGCCACCGCCGTCGCCTCGTTCTCGCCCCGGGCGCGGGACGGGGCGACGGTCGCCACCCCGCTGGCATGGCGCGAGGTGACGGCGCGGCTCGACCCGTCGGCGTTTACGGTGAAGACCGTTCCCGCCCGACTGGCGAAACAGCATCAGGATCCATGGCAGGGGTTCCATGCCCCCGCGCAGGGCCTTCCCGATTTGGAGGAGCCCGAGCGAGGCCGCGATACGCCGGCCGGGCGCGAGTCCTCGATCGTCATCCGGCCAAAGCCTCGGCCCACTGCCCGCCGCTCGGCATAGATCTAATTTTATGAGAAATTGGCCTACTTTCAGTACAAGTCCCCCTTTCATCCGGAAGCGAAAAATTTCTCTAAAAAACGTCATATTTTTTATTTGATGTAGTTTAATTTATATCAAATTAGTCCCATATTTAGTTATTAAAAAAAGGTGAATTCTTGACTTTTTGATACCAATGCTCTAATTGTGTTTTCGACGGGCCGATAATTCGGTCGAAGATGATTAGAACATTTGGGAGTTTGGGCGTCATGTTGGATGAACTCGAACAAGTTGGTTTCATTCGTCGCGAGGCGGCCACGCCGGGCGCGACCGCCTTACTGACGCGTCCCCAGGCCCGACCCTCGTTGGGGGAGGCATTGCGGCTCGTTCAACTGAAACCCCTTCAGCCGAAACCAGCGCAACCGAAGACGTCGCCGTTATCGGCGAGTGTGTTCCACGAACCTTGGTGGTTGGACTGCGTCGCTCCCGGCCGGTGGGCCGAGGCATCCGTCGCCGGTAAGGCGCGACTGCCCTATCTGCTGCCGCGCAAGGGCTTCTTCAAGCATTCCGGCATGCCGTCGTTCACGTCGGTTCTCGGGCCGGTCTTGGCGTCGGGTTCGGGTAGTCCCCGGACGCGGCAGGCGCTTGACATGGGCACGACGATGGAACTGATCGACCAACTGCCACGGTTCGACAGCTTCGATCAGACCATCGACGGCACGGCGGAGAATTTCCTGGGCTTTCAGGCACGCGGCTTCAAGATCGGCCTGATGCATTCGGTCGAACTCGATTGCAAGGTCGACGCCAAGCTGTTGTGGGCGGGTATGCGCGACAAGACGCGCAACGTCATTCGTCGCGCCGACGAACGCTTCTCCGTGGATCGCCTAGCCGACCCGGAGGAATTCGTCGACTTCTATATCGCTAATATCGAGCGCCGCGACGCGCAGAACGAGCGTGAATTCGAGCGCTTCCCTGATCTTTTTGCCGCGTGCACAAACCGGGACGCAGGCGCCATTTTCGCCGCCAGGAACGAAGCCGGCGATCTGGCTGCCGCGATCTTCGTCGCCTGGGGTCACGGCGCCATGCATTTCCTGCTATCGACCCGGCACGCGGAAAAGGCCGATGCCGGCGCGGTCAGCCTCTTGCTCTGGCATGCCATGCAAGAAGCTCAACGTCGGCAAGTGACCTTCGATTTCGACGGCGTGCTGACGGCGGGAACCGCCAAGTTCGTCCTCGGGTTCGGCGGCAAGCTGGTCAGCCGGCATGTCGTCAAGCGGGTCAGCGCCCGTTATTATCCGCGGATGGCGTTCCGGGAATTTCGGGCGTCGCAACGGGATGGTGTCGAGACGTTCCGCTTCTAGCCATCGGCCTAAAAGGCGGCGGGCACTCGCTTTTCAATGCCGAAATGGCACGCGTGCTGGAGCCGATTCGACCAGGCCCCGATGCCCCCGATGGCGTGATGTTCCCCTATCGCGCCATCGCTGACGGTCCGGCCCTCGGGCCGAGTCGCGCGGCGGAGGGGCCCTCGCGAGGCCAAGGCTCGGATGCCGAGCCGGCCGCTTCCACGCTAAAGGTAAGTGGCCTCAAGCCGCGTGCCGCCAAACACGTCGGCGCGGCACTCGCATCTTTCCCCCGATCTCCCTCAGTGGCTATACTCCTGTGTAACGCCGGATAACGCCTCGCCGTCAATCGGCGCAGACAAATGTCCGCCGCGAAGCCACAGGATTTTCCCTTGACCGACTCAGACTTCGCTACTGGAACGGTGCTCTCGCAAAACGGCTTTTGTGTCGAGATCGGTATTGGTCGTCGTCCCGGTACGCAGGGTGAGGGCAAACTCCGCGCGATGATCAGCGTGGCCCTGGATGGCAGCGAACTCGACGGGCTGGAGATGGCGGTAAAACGCCTGGTCCCGTTGATCGTCAGGAGTTTGGAAGATATCGAGCCCGGTCGGGTGTCGGCTAAGGTCGGCCATAGCCCGACGGCGGAAGACACCGGGCCCGCGGAGCTCGCCGCGACCCCGGCCACTGACCTTTCCGAGCCCACGGAACATGCCGGAGCGGTGGATGGGGTTACGATCGCGGAACCTTCCGCCTTTGTTGCCGACGCCGCACCTCCTGTCGTGCCGTCTCTCGGGCTCGGGTCCTTCGAGCTGAAATCATTGGAGACCGCGACGTTGGACGTCACGCCTTCCGAGGCTGTGTTTGTCGAGGCGGTATCGGCCGTTCGGGTGTCGGAATTGTCGAAATGGGCCGCCCGTCAGGCGGTCTCGGTCGAGAGTGAGACGCAACCCGCGCCGGTAAGCGGCCTCGGCGGGGTGTTCGCGCGGCTGCGTGGCGAGCCGGAGCAGCCGAGCCGGATGCCACCCCATCAACCCTTCACGATGCCTGAGTTGTCCCCCCTCACGCAGCCCGCCGTAGAGCAGCCCGTCGCGGAAGCTTCGGCGGCGATGCAGGCATTCTTCCGCCGGGTTGAGGCCGCTCCTCATGCGACGTCATCGGCGGACGAGGCGGGCTCCAGCGAGTTGGTGCCTCCAGCACCCAAAGCCATCCCCGTCGAGCCGTTCCACGCCGAAGCGCCTCAAGCTGAACCGATGACGGCTGAGCCGATCCGGGCTGAACCGATCTGGGCGTCGGTCACCCCCCCGCGAGCCGTGGCGGCGGTGATGTCCGCTGATGAAGCCCCCTCGCGGCGGGACGATCAGCGCAAGCCGGATTCGGTGATCGCGGAAGCCCTATCGGCGCTTGCCGAGGCATCGCGGGCTTACGAGGCGACCTTGTCGTCTCACACCAAGCCGGCTTCGATGCCGACCCAAGAGCCGGTGCCTTTCCCGCAGCCGTCATTGGGCGGAATTGACCAAAGCCCGGCGACCACCCAGGCGTCGCCGCGTGCGCTGCCGCCGCATCTGTTCGGGCCGCTTCCGGCGGCGCCGCCTGTACCGCCCGCCGCCGGTTCACCGGCGGGTGCGCCGACTCCCAGCGGCCAATTGGAGACGCTTGTGCTGACCGAGTTGGCGCCGGCTGAAGCCTTGGCTGCTGCCCCCGTCCCGCGGGTATCCGCTCAGCCCTCCCTCGCCGCGGAAGCCCTCGACCGGCTGGCGGCGCAGGACCATCCGCCGACCGCCGCCTTGGAAGCGGGGAACCGGTGGGAGACGTCGCAATACCCGCATGATTTCGAGCAACCCTTCGTGCTCGGACGCCTGAATATGGCGGAGGAGGCCATGGCGATCCATGACTTTGGCGATGCGGCGCAAAACGCCGCCTCGGCACCGGGCCGCAAGGCAAAGCCGCGTCGTGGCGTTTTCAATGTATTGTTCGGCCGTCTCGCAGCGATGATGTTTCTTTAGCCACGATCGGAGGCGCACGCTTTGGCATCCACCCCTGCGATGAGCAAAGCCGTGCTGGTGACCGGCGGAGCCGGTTATATCGGAAGCCACGCCTGCAAGGCGTTGGCCCGGGCGGGTTATCTCCCGGTAACATACGATAATCTGCTGCATGGCCATCGCGAGGTCGTCAAGTGGGGGCCCTTGGTCGTCGGCGATATCGGCGATCGGGATCGGCTGGTGGCGACGCTGCTCGATCACAAGATCGTCGGTGTCATGCATTTCGCGGCCCTCATCAATGTCGGCGAGTCGATGAGCGATCCGCTCGCCTATTTCCGCAATAACACCGCCAATTCCTTTATCCTGCTCGACGCCATGCGGGAGGCGGCGGTCGGGGCGATCGTGTTCTCGTCGACCTGCGCCACCTATGGCGATCCGCTGCGCGTGCCGATCGATGAGAAGCATCCCCAGGCGCCGGTCAATGCTTATGGCGAAAGCAAGTTGATGGTCGAGCGTGCCTTGGCCTGGAGCGCCAGGGCGCATGGGCTTCGCTACGCGGCTTTGCGCTACTTCAACGCCTGTGGTGCCGATCCTGATGGGGAAACCGGCGAGAACCACGACCCGGAAACGCATCTGATCCCGCTCGTCTTGCGAGCCGCCTTGGGGCTGCACAGACAGATCGACATCTACGGCACCGACTATCCGACGCCGGATGGCACGGCGGTGCGCGACTACATCCATGTGCAGGACCTCGCGGAAGCCCATGTGAAGGCGATCGCGCATCTGTTGGCGGGGGGCGACAGCCTGGCCTTGAATCTTGGGACCGGGACCGGGCGATCGGTGCGCGAGGTCATCGACGCCGTCGAGCGGGTCACGGGGCGCTCGGTGCCGCGCCGCGAGATGCCGCGCCGGGCGGGTGATCCGGCCAGTCTGGTCGCCGATGCCCGCCTGGCCGATCAGCTACTGGGCTGGCGACCCCACCTCTCCGATCTGGAGAGCATCGTCGGCACGGCCTGGGAGTGGACCCAGAAGCTTGAGGCGTCACGCGTCTGAGCGACCTCATCGGCGTATAGCCGGTAGTATCGATCTCCATCGCACCCTGGTGTCGGCTATTGGTCGTGTGGACAGGCGCCGATGATGCGGGCGTTATCCGGGGCTGCCTCCAGCGCCAGAATGAAATCCAGATCCTCTGGCGAGGCGCAGCGGCATCTATCCGAGCCTCCGACAACAAAACGGCGGGTTCCCTGGGGAACCCGCCGGTCGAGAGTGGTCTTGTAGGATCGCGGTTAGGCGGCCTTGCTCGAGACGATTTCGTCGGCCACCTGACGCGGCACCGGATCGTAGTGGCTGAACTCCATGGTGAAGGTCGCCCGACCCGAAGTCATGCTGCGCAGATCGCCGATATAGCCGAACATCTCGGACAGCGGCACATGGGCTTCGATCGCCAGATTGAGGCCGCGATCGAGCTGGCCGAGGATCAGGCCGCGGCGGCGGTTCAAATCGCCGATGCAGTCACCCAGGTAGTTTTCCGGGGTCACCACCTCAACCTTCATGATCGGCTCCAGCAACTGCGGCGCGGCGCGGCGCATGCCTTCGCGGAAGCATGCCTTGGCGGCGATTTCGAAGGCCAGGGCCGAGCTGTCGACGTCGTGATACTTGCCGTCGACCAGCGTCGCCTTGAAGTCGACCGTCGGGAAGCCGGCCAGCACACCGTCCTCCTTCTGCGTCTTGATGCCGTATTCGATCGCCGGGATGTACTCCCGGGGGACGGTGCCGCCGGAGATCTTGTCGACGAATTCGAAGCCGGCACCGCGTTCCTGCGGTTCGAAGATGACCTTCACCTCGGCGAACTGGCCGCTGCCGCCGGTTTGCTTTTTGTGGGTGTAGATATGCTCGACCCGCTGGGTGATGGTCTCGCGATAGGCGACCTGCGGCCGGCCGACATTGGCCTCGACGCCGTATTCGGTGCGGATGCGATCGATCGTGACTTCGAGATGCAGTTCGCCCATGCCGCGCAGAATGGTCTGCCCGGTTTCCTTATCCAGCTCGAGCTTGAGGCTGGGATCGGCGCGCACCATCTTGCCCAGCGCCGCGCCGAGCTTTTCCTGATCGCCCTTGGACTTGGCTTCGACGCTGACGCTGATCACCGGATCGGGGAACTTCATCCGCTCCAGAATCACCGGATGCGCCGGATCGCACAGCGTGTCGCCGGTCTCGGTCTCCGCCAAGCTGACGAAGGCGATGATGTCGCCGGCGCGGGTTTCCTCGATCGGGTTGGTGTCCTTGGCATAGACCTCGACCATCCGGCCGATGCGCTCTTTCTTGCCGCGGGTCGAATTCAGCAACGTCGCGCCCTTGGCGGCGATGCCGCTATAGACGCGGGCGAAGGTCAAGGCGCCGAACTGGTTGTTGATGACCTTGAACGCCAGTGCCGCGAACGGCTCGTCATCGGAACAGGTCCGAGTGCCGAGCGGGTTGCCTTCTTCGTCGACGGTGTTGATCGCCTGCACGTCGGCGGGGGAGGGCAGGTACCAGATCACCGCGTCCAGCATCTGCTGAACGCCCTTGTTCTTGAAGGACGAGCCGCACAGCACCGGCGTGAAGATGCCCTTGATGGTGCCGGCGCGGATGCAGCCGCGCAGCGTGTCGGCATCCGGCTCCTCGGCGGAGTCGAGATAGGCCATCATCGCCTCGTCGTCCTGTTCCAGCGCCGTATCGAGCAGTTCCTGCCGATAGCGCGGCACATCGTTCAAGAGATCGATGTCTTCCTTGACGACGATGTTCAATTTCTGGGCGAGGTCGGGGGTGAAGTCGACTTCTTCCCAGACCGCATCCTTCTCGTCCGAGTGCCAGATCAACGCCTTCATCGTGACCAGGTCGACCATGCCGCGGAAATTGTCTTCCGAGCCGATCGGTACCTGCAGAATCAACGGCTTGGCGCCCAGGCGCTGGATGATCATGTCGACGCAGCGCCGGAAATTGGCGCCGCTGCGATCCATCTTGTTGATGTAGCACATGCGCGGCACGTTGTAGTTGTCGGCCAGGCGCCAGTTCGTTTCCGATTGCGGCTCGACACCGGCGACGCCGTCGAACACCACCACGGCACCGTCCAGCACGCGCAACGAGCGATTCACCTCAATGGTGAAATCGACGTGACCTGGCGTATCGATGACGTTGATCTGATGGTCCTTCCAGAACACCGTCACGGCCGCCGATTGGATCGTGATGCCGCGCTTCTGTTCCTGTTCCATATAGTCGG
>Ga0179596_10000076_pt1 | contig 95070 bp, 91 predicted proteins | sample CZODoug1_1_08_16_FD_155494 | JGI IMG/M metagenome (GOLD analysis project Ga0179596, IMG submission 155494) | Vadose zone soil fungal communities from Angelo Coast Range Reserve, California, USA - CZODoug1_1_08_16fungal (Illumina Assembly) | ecosystem: Environmental > Terrestrial > Soil > Vadose... | reverse complement strand
CGTCGGAGGTCGTAGGTAATTTCACCAGGACGGGTAAAGTGGGGGTGTTGGCGACCAGGGGGACGGTATTATCCGAGTCGTATCCCATCGAGATCGGCAAATTCTTCCCGGAACTGGACGTATTTCAGCAGGCCTGTCCGCTGTGGGTGCCCCTGATTGAGAATAATGAGCACGACAAGCCGGGCGCCGACTATTTTGTAAAAGAATATATGGACAGCTTACTGGCGCAGGAGAAGGGCATTGATACCGTCCTGCTGGCCTGTACCCATTATCCCCTGCTGAAGGAGAAGATCGGGCAATTCCTGCCCGCCGGAACCGAGCTCATTGCACAGGGGGACATTGTAGCGGCGAGCCTGGCTGATTATTTGCAGCGTCATCCTGAAATAGAAGGTCGCTGCAGCAAGAATGGGCAACAGCGGTTTTTTACGACGGATTCGGCAGCCGATTTTGACAGCCATGCCAGCATATTTTACGGGAAAACTTTGCAGTCAGAGCACATAGTATTACCTTAATGGGGCAGAGCTCCTCCGGGGGTGAATTTGGAATTCAAATAGCAGATTATGAGGATCAGGATTATCCATATTATGATAATGGCGGCCGTTATACTGGCCTCGGTTTCCTGCCGGAAAGAGACCAGCGTCGAAAATAAGAACGGACTGGCCGGAACCTTCACCGCCACCATCGATGGCACGAGCTGGATAGCGGCAGATAGTACGAAAGGGGCTTCTATCCTGCAGGGAATGATCAATATTTCGGGTATCAGCACGGGTAACAAACAGCTGAGCATTACCCTGAATGATACGATTCCCGGTGTCTATAAGCTTAGTCAGGTCTCTGCCTCCCTGGCGGCCTATGCGGATAATGACTCTTCGAATCTCTATGCTTTTGCTACGAATCAAGGCAACGACAGTACGCAGGCTGGCGGCCAGGTCACCGTTACGGAGATCGACCAGGTGAACAAGACTATTACCGGAACTTTCTCCTTTAAAGTGTACCGGGACATCGACAACCACCAAAAGACGATCACGGATGGGGTGTTCTACAAATTGCCTTATATCAGTTCCCTGGCTCCTGCCAACGCGGAAGATACCATGCAGGCTGTCATCGATGGGGCGAGCTGGAAAGGCCAAAATATCATATCGACAGGCATTGCCCCCCAACTGATCATCAGTGGCTCTGCCTTGAACGGTTCTCAGTCTATAGGCCTGATCCTACCCCTCGATATCACTCCCGGCAGCTATACCTTCGATTTCACCGGCCTCACCTATATCGGCACTTATAGTCCGACGGGCAGCATATCCCGGGTATCTTCCGGCGGCACGCTGACGATTCTGGAAAACAATCCGACGACGCAGCGGGTAAGGGGTAATTTTAATTTCACGGCCCAGGATCTCCAAACCCCGGGCACCACAGACCAGATTACGGCCGGTTATTTCTCCGTCAAGTATAATTAGGACCTAATTTGTTTTTCTATTGGTCATCCCCCGATTTTTCCCTAATTTTGCCGTCCCTTTCACCGCCGACGGGTATGGTGACCCGATGGTATGATAGATATTTGCCGACGATTCGCTGGATTTCCAAAAGCGGATCCCGGGCACATTTGATGTAAAAAAACAAAATATTTAAAATGAAACGTACATTTCAGCCACACAGGCGCCGCCGCAAGAGCGTTCACGGTTTTCGTCAGCGCATGCAGACAGCCAATGGCCGCAAAGTGTTGGCCAGCCGTCGTAAAAAGGGTCGTAAGAAACTGACCGTTTCTGACGAATCAAAGTTAAAATAACCTTCCCCCGCTCCTAAGATGCTGAAAGCGTCTTGTCCGAGGCAGGATAGTGAATAAGATCAGCGAATTAGTGCTAACTGGCGTTAATTCGCTTTTTTAATGAGATGCCGGGGCCGGGGCGTATTTTTGGGGACATTTGTAAAAAAAAGACAACGGGGAAGTCCTTTACCTTGGGGAAAGACGAGCGGCTCAAAAGCCGTAAATTGATTGAACGGATATTCCGGGAAGGCAAAAGCTTTGCCCTGTACCCATTCCGGGTTTATTATGCTCCTTTGTCGGCGCTGTCTCTCCCACCATCGCCTGCTCCCTTATGGACTCCCTTTCCGCTTACGGTCCAGGTCGTTGTTCCTCCTGCCCCTGTGATAACCCGTCTTCAGGCCGGTTTTGGCGCCAGCAGCCGTAATTTTAAAAAAGCCGTGGACCGCAACCGGATCAAAAGGCTCATCCGGGAAGCTTATCGCCTGCAGAAACACCCTCTTGGCGAATGGCTGAAGGAGAAAGACCGCACCCTGGCCGTATTTTTTATTTATACAGGGAAAGAATTGCCCGATTATGGAGTGGTGAAAGATAAGATCGGTCTTGCCTTACAAAAATTAATGAAGGAACCCGGATCATGAAGACGCTTTGGCGCATATTGAGCTTGCCTCTGATCGCCCTGATCAGGTTCTATCAATGGGTCATTTCCCCCGCATTGGGCCCAAAATGCCGCTTTACGCCCACCTGCTCGCAATATGCCGTGGAAGCATTGAAGAAATATGGCCTTTTTAAAGGGGGATGGTTGAGCATTAAACGGATAAGCCGCTGTCATCCCTGGGGAGGGCACGGGGATGATCCGGTGCCTTGAAAAGACCCGTCTACCGGGAACACTACCGGTTGCTGGTTAGGTTATAAGCAGGAAATTTTACTTTGCCGGACCTTCCGTCTTTTTGCCGCCTGCCATTACGCTCAGCTTGGCGATGATTTCACGGATTTCCTTAATGCTATAGAATTTATAGATCTCCGGTACGGATCCGGCATCAAAAGAGCCGGGGATCGTAGTAAAAGGTCCGAATATCTTAGCTTTCGTATCGGATGTGATCTTTACGATCTTGTTGGGCGGGATAAAATAATTCCTATTCGCAGCGCTTACATTCTGTCCTGCTACGAGCCGCTGCAGGCTGTCGAGCTTCAGTTTCAAGCCGTCCTGTGTGATCCTGGCCTCTCCGCCTTCGGCGCCTACATGCTGATAGCTGCCGATTACGGTATCATTTTTAAGGTTGGCGATATAGAGGCCGTCATCGGGTGCTTCCAGGGTGATCTTTCCGGCAGAGGCTTGTATATTCAGGGTCACCGGGTCTGCGCCCTTGAAATCCAGCTCCTGCTCATGATGGGTGGTGCCATCCGCAACCGTGATATTGGTTTTGGTATTATCCGTCTGTATGTCGCTGCTGGCATAGACCAATATTTTTTTATCGTGTCCTTTACAGGCCGCAAGGGCGAGCAGAGCGGAAAATAAGTAAGCGCCGGAAAGTCGTTGCATAGTATAATTTTTGAAAGAACGCCACAGGCGTTCTGCCCGAAGGGCCATTATTAGACAGTTATACGGGATGCATTATGCATCCCGTATAACAAATGTATAATTTTTTATTTGGCAGCAGCGTAACGTTCGGCTACCTTATCCCAGTTCACTACATTCCAGAAAGCGCCGAGGTATTCGGCACGGCGATTCTGATATTTGAGATAATAAGCATGTTCCCAAACGTCCACTCCCAGCAGGGGGGTACCTTTCACTTCGGCTACATCCATCAGTGGGTTGTCCTGATTCGGGGTAGAGCTGATCTCCAGCTTGCCGTCTTTTACGATCAGCCAGGCCCAGCCACTTCCAAAACGGCTTACACCGGCGGCATTGAATTTTTCTTTGAAGGCATCGAAGCTGCCGAAGGTCGTATGAATGTCATCGGCCAGCTTAGCGGCAGGAGCGCCAGTTGCTTTAGGAGTCAGGCTCTCCCAGAAAAAGCTATGATTCCAGTGTCCTCCGCCGTTGTTGCGGACTACAGGGCTGATGCTGCCTGCCTTTTGAACCAGCTCTTCGAGGGATTTGCCTTCATTGGGGGTTCCGGCGATCGCTTTATTCAGATTGTCTACATAAGCCTGATGATGTTTACCATGATGTATCTGCATGGTAGTCGTGTCAATGTGCGGTTCCAATGCATCGAATGCATAAGGCAACGCAGGTAATGTAAATGCCATAACGGATGTTTTTAATGTTATTTAAAAAATAAATTTTTGTCAATGCCTGAAGGAGGACAAACCTACGGCAAAATGCCGATTTTGCAAAGAAAAGAGATGATGCAAGATCTGTGCCCCGGCTGACCAGACCCGAAACAAACAGATGTATGAAAAGTTTGATACTGGCCCTAACGAAGGCGTTTAGACTGAAAGAACTCCTGCATCAGCCGGGCGCACTCGTCTTTCAGGATGCCGCTTACCAGGGTGGTTTTGGGATGGAAAGGCCAGGGACCCGGCCCCGAAAGATTTTCCGGCCTGATCCCTCTGCGGTAGCCATTCTTCTCGTCATCCGCTCCGTAGACCACCTGGCCGATCTTACTCCAATATAATGCGCCGGCGCACATCAGGCAGGGCTCTACCGTGATATAAATAGTGGCTGGTCCCAGGTATTTACTGCCCAGGTAATTAAACGCGGAAGTGAGGGCAATGATCTCTGCATGGGCTGTAGGATCGGTTAGCCGTTCCGTCTGGTTATATCCCCGGGCAATCACCTTGTCTTCCATTACGATGACGGCGCCGATGGGCACTTCGTCGTCGGCATATGCTTTCCGGGCCTCTTTCAGGGCCTGCTGCATGTAATATTCGTGGTTGGGAGCGTCCATAGTTCCGCGAAGATAAATCAAATCAGCTGCAGCTTGGCTACTTTGGGATCTACGATCACCTGGTCATGCTCAAAGTCTAATTTGATCCGCCATTTTTGCAAAGTGGCGGCGCCGATAATGGCTTCTTCGCTCAGTCCCGGCACCAGGAGGAACTCATCCGATAAAAGGACATCATTGATATAAAAATCAAGCCGTATTATTTCCTTGATCTCAATATAATGACCCTCACTAGCTGTTGCCAGTCTGCGGACCCGGCCCAAATGGATCGGCGTTTCGATATCCCCAATAAAGTTGGGATTGATGCAGGACAGGTTAGCCCCGCTGTCGAACAGAGTATATAAATGCTTCTCTCCTTTGGAGCCTACGTATAATAAGGGATGTTTTATAATAGGCATAGTTACTTGTATTTACCAATGCAAAAATATACCTTAATCCCGCAAAATTTCGGGAAATTCGGGGAGTGGAACTACTTCCTCTCCGGCAATATTTTCAGTCAGGCGCGACGCGCTCCTATGACTGGCGCAAACAACAGCTCCTGTTGCTGAAGCAAGCCATCCTGCAGCACGAAGCCGAAATTAATCAGGCGTTGTATACAGATCTGAAAAAGAGTCCGGAGGAAGCCTATGGTACGGAAACAGGTCTGGTCCTGGCGGAAATCAACAATACGCTGAAGCACCTTCGCCGATGGATGCGTCCCCGGACCGTCCGGACCAACCTGGTGAACCTGCCTTCTTCTTCAAAGATCTACCGTGACCCGTTGGGAACCGTATTGATCATCGCTCCCTGGAATTATCCTTTTCAACTATCCCTGATCCCTTTGGCCGGAGCCATTGCCGGCGGCAATTGTGTCGTGCTCAAACCTTCGGAGCTGGCCCCGGCTACCGCGGCGATCCTGGAGAAGATCCTTACCGGGGCTTTCTCGGGGGAGGCTTCCCGGTCCGAGTTGCACGCCGACTCCCTGACCGCATCACAGCCCGGCTTTATCCGGGTGGTACAGGGCGATGGGGCTATAGTGGTGCCGGACCTGATCCGTTCTTTCCGGTTCGACCATATTTTTTTCACCGGCAGTATTCCCGTAGGCCGCGCTGTCTACCAGCTGGCCGCACAGGACCTGGTGTCTGTTACGCTTGAGCTGGGGGGGAAGAGCCCGGTTGTTGTGGAGAGCGACGCCGATATTAAGACGACGGCCCGGCGTATTGTCCTGGGGAAGTTCACCAATGCGGGGCAGACCTGCATCGCTCCTGATTATCTATTGCTGCATGCGGACATAAAAGACAGGCTGCTGGAGGAGATAAAGGCGACCCTCATCCAATTTTATGGAGAGAAGGCGGAAGAAAGCTATGACTATGGGAAGATCATCCATGAACGAAGGTTCGATAAGCTGGTCAGTTATTTATCGCAGGGAAGAATACTAACCGGCGGCTATTATGACCGGTCGGCCCTCTTCCTCGCTCCCACCCTCCTGGAAGAGGTGGCATTGGATGCGCCCCTGATGACAGAAGAGATCTTCGGTCCCCTGTTACCGGTATTCACCTACCGGACGATGGAAGAGGCCCTGGCGATCATTCAGCGCAATCCCGATCCGCTGGCCTTTTATCTTTTCACGCCGGATGCCGGCAAACAAAGGGCCTGGATCGAAAGGCTGCCTTTCGGGGGCGGCTGTATCAATAATACGGAGTGGCATTTTACCAACCATCACCTGCCTTTTGGCGGTATCGGCAAGAGCGGCACCGGCGTCTATCATGGCAAATATACCTTCGACACTTTCACCCATGCCAAGCCGGTCATGCGGACGCCTTCGTGGATCGATCCGGCGATTAAATATCCTCCGTTTAAAGGGAAATTAAAATGGTTTAAGTTATTTATCCGGTAATGCGGCCGGGCCGGAAGATCCGGGTGATCTCTGGTCCGACCGGCAGTCAGGTGCATCGGGGGGCGATCTCAATAAGCGCAGTCTTCCAGCTGGCCGGAGGAGAACTGGGTCTGGACCCGTTCCGGCACAAAACCGGCATAACGTTGCTGTACCTGTTGCAGGATCTCTTCTATTTCGTCTACCGATTTCATCTGTACCAGTTGGTTACGGAATTCTTTGATATGGGGGAAGCCTTTCAGGTAATTGGTATAATGACGGCGCATTTCCAGGATACCGACGATTCCTCCTTTCCATTCGACGGAGCGCAGAAGGTGATCCCGGATGGCGCCGGTACGTTGTTCGATGGTAGGCGGGGCCAGGTGCTCTCCGGTTTTCAGGAAATGTTTGATCTCGTTGAAGATCCAGGGGTAGCCGATTGCGGCGCGACCGATCATGATGCCATCCACTCCATATCTTTCCTTGTATTCTTTTGCTTTTTCCGGCGAGTCGATATCCCCGTTGCCAAAGATGGGGATGCGGATCCGGGGATTTTCCTTCACTTTGGCGATCAGCCTCCAGTCGGCCTCTCCTTTGTAGAGCTGCGCCCGGGTGCGGCCATGGATCGTAAGTGCCTGAATGCCTACGTCCTGCAGGCGCTCGGCTACTTCCTCAATATTTTTGGAGGCATCGTCCCAGCCCAGCCGGGTTTTTACCGTCACGGGTAGTTTGGTGCCTTTGACAACGGCTTCGGTTAGCCGGGTCATCCCGGGCACATCCTTCAGGACGGCGGCTCCGGCCCCTTTGCAGACTACTTTTTTCACCGGGCATCCGAAATTGATATCGACCAGGTCGGGCTGGACTGTATCCACGATCCGGGCGCTCATGGCCATGGCTTCTTCATCTCCCCCGAAGATCTGGATGCCGAAAGGGCGTTCATATTCGAAAAAATCCAGCTTATGCCGGCTTTTGATGGCATCCCGGATCAATCCTTCGCTGGAAATGAACTCACTGTACATGAGGTCGGCGCCATTATGCTTACATACATAGCGGAAAGGGGGGTCGCTTACGTCTTCCATGGGGGCCAGGAGAAGCGGGAATGCAGGAATTTGTATATTGCCGATGTTTATCACGATGAACTTGCAAATTTACAACTTACTCCTGGATTTGTCTATATGATGAAAAATTATCGGAAGAGCCTTTCACCCTGGTCGCAACTGGGACTTTTTTTGCTTATGCTGGGTGGGTCCGTCCTCGTAGCCGGCGAACTCTCCTTGTTGATTCTCACGTCGAAGGGGATAGATACCAGCCATGGAGACCTGGATCTATCCGATCCAAAAGTGACGGCAAGCCTGCTGAAGCTTTTGCAGGCGCTTTCCACTGTGGTCATTTTTGCCTTGCCGGCTATTTTGTATGCCCGGCTGACCTTCCGGGAGCAGACCTTCCATTCTTTAGGATTCCGGCGGGTAAGAACCAGTCTTTGGTTTTTACTGGCAGTAGCTGCCTTGCTATTTTCTTTCCCTATGGAAGGCTGGCTGGGGCAAGTAAACAGGGGGTTTCACCTGCCCCCGAGGCTGATCAAAATGGAGGAATCGGCTGACAAGCAGTTAAACCTGTTTTTGCGGGTGGATTCCCCGCTCACTGTTTATGTCAATTTATTAGTGATGGCCCTATTGCCGGCAATTTGTGAAGAAATGTGTTTTCGCGGCGCGTTGCAACGTATCCTGATCAATCTGACCAGGAGCCCCTGGGGAGGCATCGTGCTGACCGGTTTGATTTTTTCCGCCATTCACATGCAATTCCTGGGATTTCTGCCCCGCGCCTTCCTGGGAATGATTCTGGGCGCGATTTACTGGTACAGCGGCAGCTTATGGGTGTCGATCCTGGCACATTTTTTTTACAACGGCATCCAGGTAATAGCCGTATCTTTTTATCCGAAAATGATCCCCGAGAACTCATCTGTACCCCTATATCTCGCCTTGATAAGTTTGGTAATAGTTGTAGGTTTGCTGTCCGTGATGCGCAGGATGTCGGGGACGACTTATGAACGGGTATATGAATAAAAATTTTCCAATGGCACTGAACCCTTCCATATTTAAGACCCGGTCGCTCACAGCCCTGGTATTCGTAGTCGTCATGTTAACAGGATTGCTATGGAATCAATGGAGTTTCTTTGTATTATTCTCCTTTATTCATTTCGGGTGCTGGTATGAATACCAGAAGATCATTGCCCTGATCGATAAAAATTATGGGCAGATCTCTCCCTTTCACCGGTATGGCGTCATGATCGCCGGCTGGTGTCTGATGTGGTATTTCATGAATGAGGGATACCATATCGGCGGCACTTCTTTCCATGCCATAGGATGGTGGGGCGGGCTGTTTTTTTTGTTCGTGCTTCCTATAGGCGAGATCCTGCTATCCCGGAAGCTGAATGGTAGAAATATCCTGTATTCCGCCCTGGGGCTTGTCTATATTTCCCTGAGCCTGGGATTGCTCACCCAACTCAGGACCCTGTTCTATGGCAAATTCGTTAGCGACTGGGGCTGGGTGCTCGTGCTGATGATCATCGTCTCGATCTGGGTCAATGATACGATGGCGTATATCGTGGGATCGCTGATCGGGAAAACCCCTTTCTCGAAGATCTCTCCTAAGAAGACCTGGGAAGGCACCCTGGGAGGCATCATCCTGTCGGTAGTGGTGATGGGGACCATCGGTTATTTCCTGAACCAGTATCTCAACAATATAACGGGTTGGAAATGGGTCGGGCAATGGGCGCTCATTGCCGCTATTGCATCCGTGGCGGGCACTTTCGGCGATCTGCTGGAAAGCAAGCTGAAGCGTATGGCCGATATAAAGGACAGCGGCCACCTGATGCCGGGGCATGGAGGTTTCCTGGACCGGTTTGACTCCTTATTGGTGGCGACCCCGTTCGTATGGCTCTATGTGATGTGGATCATCAGCAATTCGTAAGCAACAAATTACTTAATTTTGACTTTCAATCATTTATAATGACTATTCACCGAGAAGGCTATAAAACGATCGCTATTAGTGCCCTGGCTTTTGCCCTTATAAACCTGCCCTCCTTTTATTTTATCAGCGCGCATCAGCCCTGGCTCAGCTACCTGATCTTTTTAGTCACCCTGGCCATATTATTATTCCTTATTTCTTTTTTCCGGGTGCCGGACCGCAAACTGACGGCGGGGGATAATCTGCTGGTTTGCCCGGCTGATGGGAAAGTGGTCGTTATCGAAGAAATATTCGACGTGGAATATTTCAAGGACCGGCGTCTGCAGATCTCTATTTTTATGAGTCCGGCCAATGTGCATCAGAACCGGAACCCCATGAGCGGGGAAGTGGTATACAACCAGTATCATAAAGGGAAATACCTGGTGGCCTGGCATCCTAAATCTTCCACGGAGAACGAGCGTCATAGCGTAGTGGTGCGTAATGGCCACGGCGAAATACTGGTGAAACAGATTGCCGGGGCGCTGGCCAAACGTATCGTCAATTACCTGTCGGTCGGACAAAAAGTAGAGCAAAGCGCTGAGATGGGCTTTATAAAATTCGGTTCCAGAGTGGATATCTTATTACCGGTAGGGACCGCCGTCAACGTACAACTGGACCAGGTCGTCCAGGGGGGCGTCACTGTATTGGCCAAATGGAGCTAAAATAGTAACTTTAAAATATGAAAAAATTAATCGTGCTTTCCGCTGCCGCGCTGCTCGTCTCGGGCGTCAGCTTTGCCCATGCCGGCGGGGATAAGGGCAAGGAGAAAGGGAAAAAATCCCAGACCACTAAGAGCTGTCCCGGTAAGGAATGCAGTAAGAAGAAAGGGAGCTAGGCGGCTGCCGGAAACCAGCGTGACCGAGGCGCCGGTCAAAAGATTCCTTCCAGCTCCTTCAATGAGCGCACCATATAGGTAGGCTGAATAGAAGGGGGCTGGTCCAGGTGATTGACATATACCTGATCGATACCCGCATTGATAGCTCCCTGGATATCTACTTCCACATTATCTCCCAGCATGATACTTTCGGGTTTCTCAGCCCCTGTTTTGCGCAAGGCATATTCGAAGATCTCCTTATGTGGCTTGAGGCTGTTCGAGCCTTCCGAGGTGATCACTTCGTCAAAATATTTTGTCAGTCCTGCATGCTCCAGCTTACTGTGCTGCACCTTTTCGAATCCGTTGGTGATCAGGTGGAGCCGATATCCTTTCGCGCCCAGGTAGTTTAATATCTCCAGGGTATAGGGGAATAGTATCCGGCGGGTAGGCAGCGCATCCAGGAACAGGGTGTCCATTTTCCTGGCCAGGGGCTCATCTCCGATCTTAAAATCCAGCAGGGTAAGCCACATGCGTTTCCATCGCAGTTCGTCGACTTTGATAAAGCCATTGCGATAGCGATCCCAAAGCTTGTCATTGTGAATGATATACTTTTTATGGAATCCGTCGAAATCCATGACACCTCTTTCCCGCAGTCCGAGTGAATGATATAGCTCTTCCAGGGTCTGCCGGCTATTGGCTTCAAAATCCCATAATGTATGATCCAGGTCGAAGAAAAGGTGTTTATATTGCACACGCGCAAAATAACGAAATTATGAATAGTATCATCACCGGCGCTTCCAGGGGATTGGGAAAGGCGATAGCGGAAAAGTTTGCCGCCAATGGCTATGATCTGTATTTATGCTCTCAAAGGGAGGCGGTCTTACAGGAGACGGTGAAAGAGCTGTCTGCAAAATATCCCGGGATCAGGATCCGGGCTAAAGCTTTTGACCTGGCAGTGAAAGAGCAGGCGCAGCAATTCGGAAATTGGATACTGGAGGAGAAAATCGTCCCGGACGTCCTGGTGAATAATGCCGGTCAATTCACTGCGGGCAGCGTTCATAATGAAGAAGAGGGGGCGCTGGAAAAAATGATAGCGGTCAATTTATACAGCGCGTATCATCTGAGCAGGACTTTGTTACCCGGGATGATGGCTCAAAAAAAGGGGCATATTTTCAATATCTGTTCCATTGCTTCGCTTCAGGCTTATCCCAATGGGGGCGCCTATAGCATCAGCAAGTTTGCCCTGGCGGGGTTCTCCAGGAATTTACGGGAGGAAATGAAGCCTCATGGGATCAAGGTGACGGCTATCTATGCCGGCGCTACCTATACCGATTCCTGGGCGGGCAGCGGTATCGATCCCCGCCGCATTATGGAGGCAGGGGATATTGCGGAGATGGTCTATGCGGCCAGCCGCCTGTCTCCGCAGGCTGCGGTGGAAGATATCCTTTTGCGCCCGCAGCTGGGCGATCTGTAGAAGGGGCACAGGGGTAATGACCGTCTATATAGCGCCGCAGCCGCCGGGAACGACCTGAAAGGGCCGCCGCCGGCGGTTTTAACTGAGTTTTAACCCTTAAGAAACCTGATTTAGCCAAGTCGGGTGCGACTCCTGCGAATCAAATTTTATATTTGCAACAGTGAGATATGAGTCCTGTTAAATCAATAAACTTGTCAGCTATCGTTAGACTTCTACGCTTCCCATTCATAGTGATGGTCGCTTTACTTCCCGGTTTGTTTGCAACCGGACAGGTGAAGTTCACTACTATTGCCAGTAGTCAGGAGATCGGCCGGGGCGAATATCTCCAGGTTGAATTTGTCGTGGAGAATGCCAAACAGATCGATCAGCTCAACCCTCCGGATTTTCCGGGATTTCATATAGCGCAGGGGCCTATCCAATCCAGCGGAATGAGCATTGTCAACGGCAATATGTCCCAGTATAAAGCCGTCTCTTTTGTATTGCAACCCAGCAAAACGGGAAAGTTCGTTATCGAAGGCGCTACGGCCCAGGTAGATGGGAAGAACATGCGGTCCAATCCGGTTACCATAACGGTCAATACCAGCTCTGCGGGATCCGCTAATAATAGCGGGAATGCCAATAACAGCAGAAATAATCCTTTTATGCAGCCTGCGTGGCCCGATCCTTCGCCGGCGGATGTCGACAGGGATAATGTGTTAAGGCCGGGCGAGAATATAAAAGAGAAGATCCGTAAGAATTTGTTCCTGAAAATTCAGGTAGACAAGACTTCCTGTTATGTCGGGGAGTCTATTGTCGCTACCTATAAGCTATATTCCCGGCTCAGCTCCGAATCGAGGGTAACGAAGCGTCCATCGCTGAATGGATTCAGCGTATACGATATGGTAGATCCGAATTCAGATGCCGCCTCGGTAGAAACGCTGAATGGGAAGGCGTTTACCGTCCACATCATCCGTAAAACGCAGCTGATACCGCTGCAGGCCGGCACGATCGATCTGGACCCGGTAGAAGTGGAAAATACCGTTCATTTCGTCAAAGGGAGCAAACCGGAATCCCGGCGTACCGGTAATTCTTTAAAAGACCTCTTCGATCAGTTGTCGGATGACAATGCCATGGGACCGGAAGTGGAGGAGAACATAACGCTGGATACCAAACCCGTATCGATTACCGTGAAGCCATTGCCAGAGGAGGCTAAACCGGTCGATTACAATGGAGCTGTCGGGACCTTTGGGATACAGGCTTCACTGGCTAATAAGACCATTGCTGCCGGAGAGGAGGCGATCCTGAACCTTATCGTGAAAGGCAGGGGTAATCTGCCCGTTATCAATGCACCCCTTGTACAATGGCCTTCCGGTATGGATGCCTTCGATCCCACTGCCAAAGAAGACATCAATAAGACGACGGTTCCCATGAGTGGTTCCAAGACTTTCTCCTATGTCTTTACTCCCGGGACGCCCGGTCATTATACGATCCCTTCGGTGAGTTTCCCTTATTTCGATCCCGCCACGCATTCCTATAAGACGGTCGGCACCGAGCCAATGGATTTCCAGGTGACTGAAGCCGTAAAGAAAGCGAAAACAAAGACCCCGGCTCTTATCCAACCGGGGGATGCGGTGGCTAGTACGGGGGAGGTTAAAAAATTCGTACAGCAGCATCTGGAATGGATCTTTACCATCCTGATTCTTTCGGGATTGGCCGGATGGCTCTGGCGGCAGAATGCCCGCCTTCGCAGAGCGGAGCAACAGCAGAAAGAAAAAGAGGAGGCGGAAAAGAAGGCGGCGGAAGACCGGCTCGTCCTGCAACAGGTGGAGCGCTCCATCGGGCACGGATATTCCGGATCGCAGCCTGTTTCGACGGCGCCTGTGATCGTTACGGATCCTCTCCAGGAAGCCAGGCTGCTTTTTGAGAAGAACGATTACAAAGGATTTTACCGGGAAGTCAACAGGGCTCTCTGGAAAGCACTTACCAGGAAGCTCGATTTGCCGGCCAGTGAACTGAATAAGAATAATATCGCGAGGAAGCTGCAGGCCAAAGGCTGGGATATGGAGACTACGCTGTTCCTGGAGAGTGTGCTCAACGAATGCGAGATGAATTTATATACGCCGGCTTACGATGCCTATAATATGCAGCAGCTGCTGAAGCAGGCGGAGTCGATGCTGGACAAGCTGGTCTGATCACTCCGTATATTTATACCCTACCCCTCTTACGGAATGAAAGTATTTGGGGTTGCGGCTGTCTTCTTCGAAATATTTCCGGAAGCTCAGTACAAAATTGTCAATGGTGCGGGTGGTAGGATAGACATTATACCCCCATACGGCCTGCAGGATCTTTTCCCGGGTCACCACTTCATTTTTGTTTTCGATCAGCAGCTTTAGCAGCATGGCTTCTTTCTTGCTGAGCTGGATACGCTCTCCTTTTTTGGTAGTGGCTTCCTGTGCTTTAAAATCGATGATGTTCTTTCCAAAAGAATAAATATCGCCCAGGGAGTCCTTCTCCAGCATCTTTTTATTCTTTTCGATCAGTTTCTGGATGCGCAGGAGCAGCTCTTCCAGGTTAAAGGGTTTGGTAAGATAGTCGTCTGCTCCTTTCTTCAGCCCCAGTACCCGGTCGGCGCTGGCATTTTTGGCGCTGAGGATCAGGATGGGAACGCCATTATTCTGGACGCGGATGGTCTCTGTAACGCTGATCCCGTCGACGCCGGGTAACATGACATCCAGGATGATCAGGTCAAAATATTCCAACTGGACGGCTTTTAAAGCCTGTGTTCCGTCAAAGGCCGAGGTGATCTCATAACCTTCCAGCTCCAGGTTAAGCTTCAGGGCTTCGTGAAGGTTTTCTTCATCTTCTACCAGCAGGATGGAAATTTTTGCGCTCATGGGATTACATTACTACTAGAATACTACGGTAAAAATACTTCCAATAGGTGAATTGTCGGATACTTTAATCGTCGCTTTATGATCGTTGGCGATACGGCGGCATAAATAAAGTCCTAATCCCGTACCCTGGGTGCTCCGGGTCTTCTCTGAGCCGGTGCGGTAGAATTTGGAAAATATTTTTTTCTTTTCGTTATCCGAAATGCCTGGTCCTTCATCTTTTACCGATAAAGTGATCCGGGAGCCTTCCTTTTTCAGGGCGATCCGGATGCTGCCTTCCTTTGGAGTATATTTCAAGGCGTTCTCCGCCAGGTTATTGACCAGCATCTGTAAAAGCAGGGGATCTCCGGAGACGGTGCAATCCGGCCCGATAGCTTCCTGCCATTTTCTTTCCGGGAAACGATGTCTGAAGTCGTGGAAGGCGTGCAGGGCCAGGGCGGATAGATCCACTTCCTCTTTTATCGGACTGTAGCCTCCGCCCTCCAGCTGGGAAGCGACCAGGATATTATTGGCCAGGGTATCCAGCCGGCTGGTTTCCTGGAGGGCTGATTGAATGAGCTTCTGTTGTTTTTGTTCATCCAGCTTGTGTTTTTGCAGGGTCTCCAGGTTTAGCTTGGTGACGGCGATGGGGGTTTTCAGCTCATGGGTGACCGCCATCATGAAATTTTGCTGCTGCAGCTGCAGGCGGATCTGCCGACGTACTTCCCTGTATACGAAGATGGCCGCGACGAGGATCAGCAGGAGAAAGGTGCTGCCTTCCCCAATGTACTGGGCGGTCTTCCGTTGCTGTTTCTCCAGGATCATGTTTAGTTTGATCTCATACCGGGAGTCATCCATTTTAAGCTCCTGGAGTTTAAAATTGGTCATTTGCCGGTTCTGCGTTTGCAGGGCTATGAACCAATAGGCCAGTCCGGCGACAATATAGATCAGCAGCACCCAGTATACTGTCGTGGCGATGGCCAGCCGTCTTTTTTTAAAAAGGCTCATTTTGCTTTTTCGACGCGCACCCCGATATTCAGCACATGCTTGAGGGGATCTTCGCGCATTATTTGTTCGAGCATAAAGGAATAGGTGCCGGGCCGGCTGAATTTTGTCTGCGACTGGATAAGGATACGATGTTCGTAGATGTCGTCCATTCCGCTGCCCAGCCAGCCTTTGTCATTGGTGGCAAGGGTAAGGTCGTAGCGTTGTGTTTTGGAGGCCGTATCTCCGGGCTGCCGGACCGTGCCTTTAATCCATATATTATTATAGTTATAGGCGTCGGAATGCCGCAGCACGAGGTAAACATTATAAAGGGCGGCCGTATCCTGGTCTTTTATGATAAAATCGACCCGGGGTCGAAAGCTGCTTTCCCATTGTTGTCCCGGGATAACGACATTTTTTTCAAAGACGTCCGAGGGAAAGGTACAGGCCGCCAACTGCAGGCCGCAAGCGGTGAGCAGGATAAAAAACTTTTTCAAAAGATTATTTTTTTGCAAAACAAGTTCAAAACGATGGGTTTTAACTAAAGAATCCTTTCAGGTGCTGGATGGGCGTTCTACAACACGTTTAATACCTGCTCCTTTGCCTTCTCCAGTTCGTCCTTCATCAGTACCACACATTTCTGGATGGTGGAGTCATAGGCCTTGGAACCCGTGGTATTGATCTCCCTGCCGATCTCCTGTAAGATAAAGGAGAGTTTTTTACCCTTGCCGTCTTCGGGTTCCTGTATGATGGCCTTGAAATATTCACAATGGTTCTTTAGCCGGACCTGTTCTTCGCTGATGTCGATCTTCTCGATATAATAGATCAGTTCCTGTTCCAGCCGGTTCGCGTCGTAATTATCTTTTCCTACATGTTCTTCCAGCAATTTTTTGAGGCCTTCTTTGATTTTTACCTGGCGCAGGGGTTCCAGTTTGATCACTTCGTCCTGTTGACGGACGATATTGTCGATACGGAGAAGCAGATCTTCCTGTAAAGAGGCTCCTTCATTCAGACGATGGGCATTGAGGTCGTCGATGGCGGACTGGATCACTCTTTCGAACTGGAGCCATTCCTCATCCGTCAGTGTATCGCTGGTAGGAGTGATCACTTCGGGTAGTTTTACCAGGGTGCTTAAAATATTGGAAGGGTCGAGGTTCAGTTCCGCAGACAGTTCCGCCAGGGCCCGGTGATAGGCTTTTGCCAGATCCGTGTTGATGCTGACGGGTTTGGCATTCCCCGTTTGTTTAAGGCTGATCGTGCAATCCAGGGAACCGCGTCCTAATTTTTCCGAGAGCAGCTTGCGGATAGGGAACTCAAATGGCTTCAGGAAGCCAGGTAGTTTTAATTGCAATTCAAATTGCTTCCCATTAAGGGATTTAATGTCTACCTGGAAAGTCTTATCTCCTACGGTTTGTTCCGCCCGTCCAAAGCCTGTCATCGATTTGAGCATAATATCAATATTTTATAGCGGAAAGGTAAGGAATTACCTCGTAGCGTTAATTTTTTAATGGCCTCGGTGAGGGCTGCGCCGTTACTTCGAGCATTACGTCTTTTCAATGGACTCAGTGAGGGCTGCGCCGTTTGATTAGAGCCCAAGTAACGGATAGATCTCGTGCTTTGTCATCATTCTCATCTCGCCGGGTTGCAACCCGTTCAGGCTGATCTTTTCGATCCGGTGGCGGATTAATCTCAAAGTGGGAAAACCTGCTTTGGCTGTCATTTTCCGTACTTGCCGGTTTTTCCCTTCCTTCAGCACCATTTTTACCCAACTGGTAGGAATAAGGGCGCGGTAGCGGATCGGCGGATTCCTCTCCGGAACGGGGGGCGTCTCTCCTAATAGCTCCACGGTACAGGGGCGGGTCTTATAGGACTTGCCTCCGATGGAGATGCTTACACCAGACTCCAACTGTTGTTTGGCAGTCTGATCGATCCTGCCTTCTACCTGTACCCAATACTCCCGTTCATGGGCAAACTGAGGATCCAGCAAACGGTGATTGAGGGATTTATCATTGGTTAAGATCAACAGGCCTTCGCTGTCGAAATCCAGGCGGCCAACGGGATACAGGTCGACGGGCACGGAAAAGAAATCCTTTAATGTCGGCTTTCCCTCTTCGGAACTGAATTGCGAAAGAACATTGAAGGGCTTATATACGATGTAATATTGATGCACGATCTGCGGGTGTTTATTGAACTCCCGGTCCATTTTTAAAAGCAAAAAACCCGGCGATTAGACCGGGCTTTCAATATATGGATGGGTTAGTAAGTACCGGGAAATAAATTTCCCTACACAATATTAAAAATAATTTTCTCTAACTTAAAAAATTTTCCAATAAATTTTATTCACATTTTTTTTTGGCGTGTGGAAAAGCGAAACCATTACGCCATCTTTCCGGACTACCTTTGCTCAAATTTTTTATTATGAAATTTCCTTCTCCCGTATCTATTCAGTGGGTAGCGGACTTCCTGGGAGCTGAGCTCGTAGGTGATAAGAGTGGCCATGCCACTGGCATTAACGAGATTCATAAAGTTGAAAAAGGCGATCTTGTATTCGTCGATCATCCCAAGTATTACGATAAATGCATTCAATCGGAGGCCACTTTTATCATCATTAATAAAGTAGTGGAAGCCCTTCCTCCGGGAAAAGCGCTCCTGGTCGTAGAACAACCATTTGAGGCTTATTTGAAGATTGTAGGGCATTTTCGACCGTTTGAGCCTGCCACAAAGATGGTCAGCGACTCCGCCACCATCGGTAAAAACACGTATATCTACCCTAATGCCTTCATCGGTCATCATGTGATCATCGGTGATAATTGTGTCATTCACCCCAATGTTACCATCCTCGATCATTGCGTCATCGGCAATAATGTGATCATTCAGGCTGGTACCGTCATCGGATCGGATGCTTTTTATTATAATACCAGGAAGGACCGTGCGACCTGGTATAAGAAAATGGAAAGCTGTGGACGGGTAGTGTTGGAAGATAATGTCGAAATAGGGGCTGGCTGTACCATCGACAGGGGTGTGAGCCATGATACCCGTATCGGCATGGGCACTAAACTGGACAACATGATACATGTCGGGCATGATACTGTCACCGGTAAAAACTGTTTATTCGCCGCCCAGGTAGGGATTGCAGGGGCCGTGGAGATCGGCAATGGCGTCATTCTCTGGGGCCAGGCAGGAATTAGCAAGACCCTCTCTATAGGAGACAATGCGGTAGTGCTCGCACAAAGCGGGGTGGGTTCTACCCTGGAAGCCGGGAAAGTATATTTTGGCAGCCCGGCAGAAGATGCCAACCTCAAAAAAAGGGAGCTTGTCTGGGTCAAACGTATTCCGGAACTCTGGAAGAAGGTCATGGGCTGACCACGGGTCAGCCGCGCGAAGCGCAATCATTAGAGCCGACCGTAGACAGACTGAAGTCTGTCTACGGAAATAAGAGTAGACTGAACCCGAACGATGACTATCAGAATAGGACGTTATTACGGAACGTAATCATACGGCAATACCTCTGCTAATTTTTTCCAGGACCAATATCCGATATTGGTTACGTCCGACTGATCGTAGAAATACCCGTTCTCTTCTATCTCCAATCCATTGAGAATATCCAGGGCAGAGATCTGGACTTTCGTACCTGCGGGGAATTTATTTTCCTGCAGGTATTTTTTATCCGGCACCTGGTTGGTATAGCTTACCCGAAGTCTTCCTCCCAGGTTAATTTCCACATCCCCGCTGTCCACCCCATAGAATTTGGGATCATAGGGGTCTTGTATGGGGGCGAAAGCATTCTTTTTATTACTGTCGGCCATTTCCAGTACGAAGCCTTCCTCTTTCAACGTACTGTCATACCAGCTGCGGATGAAATGAAGCCGGGAGCCGGAATAGGAATAGAGCCGGTTTTGTTTCCAGGTCTCCTGCTGCTCCGGCGTCCCTGTCAATTCCTCGAACAGCGGATAGCCCGTATAGCTACTTACATTCGTATTGTATTCGTATACAAAAGAGTCCAGCTGATATTTTATTTTATATCCCAGGGCATTATTCGTAATGATCAGTTCCTGTGCGGCCTTGACTTTGAGCTTATTCCTTTTTTTATAGAAGTAGAATTTTACGGCATCCTTGTTTTCAAGGATGCATGTACCTGCATTCGGGGTGGTCCCGATAAAATTATCCAGGAAAAATTGCCCGTATTTATTCCATCCGTCCGCCACTTCGGCGCTGCCGGCCACGACTACTTCCCCCAGGCTCTTATCCTGTTCTTTTAATTCGACGGTCAGTGAGTCATTCTCTTTATTCCCTTTGCCGATACGGATCACTTTGGTTTCGTAGCCTGTATAGGATACGATCATATCATAACCTCCGTTTGCCAGTTTAAGGGAGAAGCTGCCGTCCGCCCGGGATACCGTTCCAATGGTGGTATTCTGGCAGAATACAGAGGCTCCGGCCAGTGCCTGGCTGGTCTTTTCATCTATGACTTTACCGGAAACGAAGAAGGTTTTTTCCTGCGAGAAAACAGTGAGCGAAAAGAGGAGCGTGATGACGCTCATAAAAAAAGGTCTTGGAAAGCCGCGGTTCATGGATATCATTTTGGATTAGTAAGATAGCGGATGTAGGCCGGATTGAGAAGCATAATCGGCATTTTAACATGGTATTTACCGGACGACGGTTTGTCGAAATATAACCGTCGTCCGGTAAATCATTAATGATGGGCCTTCGGCCAAGACACCCGTGGCGTCTTTTGTTACCGGAACCCGGCTTTGGCGGTGGGTAAGACATTGGTGGCGTCTTATTGAGCATGCGTTTGCAGGAGATAAGCCTTGCAGGCTTCCCGTATGGTCTGTTCCAGGGGGGTGAACGTAAATCCCGGCAGTTGCTTAAGGATCTTACCATTTTCAAAAAAGGTCTTGCTTTGGGCTATCCGGGCGCTTTCCCGGGTCAGCAGCGAGGGGCTGCCGGAAAAAAACGATTTTATCTTTTCCAGGCGCCAGGCGATCGCTCCTAAAAAGGGTGTGGCTTCCCGGGAGGGCTGCTTTTTCCCGAATTCCGTCGCTATGGTATTGAATAGCTGTCGGAATGACCAGTTATCCCCATTCAGGATGTAACGTTCTCCGCTGATATCGCTTTCCATCAGCGCTACTACCGCTCTGGCCGTATCGGCCACATCGACAAATCCATTGATGCCGTTGGAATACCAGGGAAATTCCCGGAAGGAGTTCTTAAAAAGGGCGCTGCTGGAAGTATTCCAGTCCCCATAGCCCAGGATAGTGCTTGGGTTTACGATTACGGCCGGCAATCCTTCTCCGATGCCCCGCCATACTTCCATTTCTCCATGGAATTTGCTGATTGCGTAATTCGTATTCAGCTTGCTGTCTTCCCATTTCTTATCTTCTGTCACCCGCTCGCCTTTGGCCGTTCTGCCCAATGCTGCAACGGAGCTGACGTGGATGAAACGTTTCAGGTTCTGTGCCAGGGCCATATTCACGATATTGGCCGTACCCTCGATATTGGTATTGAATAGCTGCCGGCGGTCTTTTCGGGAAAAAGAGACTTTGGCTGCCGCATGTATGACGGCATCTACCCCTTCCAGCGCCTCTTCCAGGCTAACGATATCCAGGATATCTCCCTGCAACCACTCCACTTTCTCAAAAACAGCCGGCAGCATATAAAAGGGTAGTTTATCACTGCGACGGATGGCCCGTACCGAATGTCCTCTTTCCAAAAGCTCTTTAATAATGTAAGCTCCGAGAAAGCCGGTGCCGCCTGTGACCAGGACGCTGCGCCTCAGAGCTTCGTTCTGAACACTGTTCAGAACTCGCTCGTGACCTTTGCTCCGCGCGGTCATCTCTAAGGGGGGAACCTGGTCGCCCGCTGCCTTATCGTAGTTTTCGTTCATGGCTATTTTTCTTTGGGAGCGTAATCGTAATATCCCTTACCTGTCTTCCTCCCCAGCTGTCCCTCCTGCACTTTGCGTTCCTGGATCGGGGAAGGTTTCAGCCGTTCAGGCCGTCCCATGGCTTCATATACCGAACAGCTTACGGCATAGTTCACATCGTTGCCGATAAGGTCCATCAGCCTGAATGGGCCCATTTTGAAACCGGAGGCTTCCAGCAGGGCGTCGATCGTTTCAAAATCGCCGAATCCCTCTTCTACCAGCTTCAGCGCTTCCAGGTAATAGGGGCGCGCGACGTGATTTACGATAAAGCCCGGCGCATCTTTACAGAGGACGGGAGTCTTTCCCATCTGCCGTACGGTATCGATGGCGATCCGGGTCGTGGATTCGTTCGTATATTTTGTATTGACGACTTCTACCAGTTTCATCAGGGGGGCGGGATTGAAGAAATGGAGGCCGACCACCCGCTGCGGCTGAGGTGTTTTTTCGGCCAGGTCCGTAATGGATAAGGACGATGTATTGGAAGCCAGAATAGTATTGGGGGAATTGATTGCCGCGAGCCGATGGAAAAGGTCCAGCTTGGCTTCCGGCTTTTCGATGATGGCTTCGATAATGAGGTCCGCCCGGCAATCGGACAGATCGTTTACAAAGGAGAGGCGGCCTATAATGGCTTGTTGGTCTTCCGGACTCATCTTATTCTTTTCTACCAGCGATTGCAGGTTTTTTTCGATGGCTGCCCGGCCTTGCTGCACCATGGCGGTATTTACATCGTATAACAGGGTGCGATATCCTCCCGTGGCGGCTACCTGGGCAATGCCGCTGCCCATGGTGCCTGCTCCGCAAATGCAGATTGTTTGGATCATGATTTTCGGGAAGTTCGGTTCGTTGCTCATTTTTTACACGGCGCCGGTGAACTGTTTCAGGAATCGCACATCGTTCTGTGAATATAAGCGCAGATCGTTGATACGGTATTTGAGCTGGCAAATACGTTCGACGCCCATGCCGAAAGCAAAGCCCGTATATTTATTAGGATCGATGCCAAAGTTTTCCAGCATGTTAGGATGCACCATGCCGCTGCCCAGGATCTCTACCCAGCCGGTATGTTTACATACGCTGCAGCCGCTTCCTCCGCAAATACGGCAGTTGATATCCATTTCGGCGCTGGGTTCGGTAAAAGGGAAATAGGAAGGGCGGAAACGGACCTTTACATCTTTGCCGAACATCTCCTGGACAAAGAAGTACAGTGTCTGCTTGAGGTCGGCAAAGGAGACATTCTCATCGACATACAGTCCTTCCGTCTGGTGGAAAAAGCAATGCGCTCTTGCGCTGATGGTCTCGTTCCGGTATACGCGTCCCGGACAGATGATACGGATGGGAGGTTTTTGTTTTTCCATCACCCGCGCCTGTACGCTGCTGGTGTGTGTACGCAGGAGCCAGTCGGGTTTCTGATGAATATAAAAAGTGTCCTGCATATCGCGTGCAGGATGATTTTCGGGTAGGTTCAGGGCGGTAAAATTATGCCAGTCGTCTTCGATCTCGGGACCTTCTGCAACGGAGAAGCCCAGTCTTCCGAAGATATGAACGATCTGGTCGCGTACCAGGGTGATCGGATGATGAGTGCCCAGGGGCAGGGGATCTCCGGGCAGGCTCAGGTCGATGCCGGCTGCCGAAGCTGCCGGGCCGGCTGAAAGACTGTTCTTCCAGTCTTCGTATTTGGATTCCGCCAGCTGCTTGAATTCATTCAAGATCTGGCCGAATTCTTTTTTCTTATCGCCCGGGACATTTTTTATCTCGGTAAACAGGTTCTTCAGAATCCCTTTGGTGCCGAGGAATTTTATACGATATGCTTCCAGGGCGTCCGCGCCATCTGGTATAATGGACCCGATCTCCTGCCGGTAAGCCTCAATCTGTTGTAACAATTGCTCCATGCCGCAAAGATACCTTCTGTCCCTGATTAGTCCCTCTTCATTCCCCGATTTTTCCTGTAGTTTTGCCCCAAATTCGAAATACATGCCGCCAAACCTCCATATAAGTGATTTCCTGGATCCTGTCAACTTATCGGAATTATCACAGGATCAAGGATATAAGGATGGGCAGATCGGTAAACAGATCGATGCATACGACGAGTTCTTCCCGGACGTATATGACGCGGATTTAGTGCTCGTGGGCTGTGAAGAAGAAAGAGGAGCCGGCAGAAGCCGTAAGGAACAAGGAGCACCCAATGTCATCCGGGAGCAATTTTACCAGCTCTACTGCTGGCATCCGGATATCAGGCTGGCCGATGTCGGGAATATCCGGACCGGGGCTACCCTGGCGGATACTCATGCAGCGCTGAAAACAGTCCTTCGGGAATTGACGGGCATCGGCAAGACCGTGGTCGTTCTGGGCGGCTCGCATGACCTCACCCTGTCGCAGTATTATACCTATGCGGACAAAAAACATATTATCGAAGCTACCTGCGTAGATGCATTGATAGACCTGGATATCCATTCCCTTCACCGGAGCGACAACTTCCTCATGGAGATGCTGACGGGGGAGCCGAATTATATCCATCACTATAATCATATCGGCTTCCAGAGCTACTACGTGCATCCCCATATGCTGGAGACCATGGATAAATTGCGGTTCGACTGCTTTCGGCTGGGCAGCGTGAAGGAAAATATCGAAGAAATGGAACCGGTGATCCGCAACTCCCATTTATTCAGCTTCGATATTTCCGCTATCGCCAATGCCTATGCTCCGGCTAACCAACTCTCCCCGAACGGTTTCAGCGGGGAAGAGTCCTGTATACTGATGCGCTATGCCGGATTGAGCCATAACGTCAATACCGTGGGGATATACGGCTATATACCCTCGAAAGATAAAGATCAGCTTACCGCCCGCCAGATCAGCCATATGCTGTGGTATCTGATAGACGGCAAAAGCCGGGGCAGACGGGAAGCCGCTCTGACGGAAAGAGATTTTTTCGTGGAATATCACACTGCTTTTGCCGAGGTCGAAACGACGTTCCTGCAGAGCAAAAAGACGCAGCGCTGGTGGATGCAGCTGCCGGATAATAAATATATCGCCTGCTCCTATCAGGATTACCTGTTGGCCAGCAGCAACCAGATACCCGAGAGGTGGCTGAGAGCCCAGGAGAGAGGATAAAACTTTCTAATTCAAACTATCATGAAACCATTTTTCGGTTTATTCCTGCTTTTTACCGGCATGACCTGGCAGGCTTGTTCACCATCGCATTCTATCGGGCAATTTGCTCAAAAGGAGCTTTTGCAACAGCCCGGTCTTCAATCTGCCCAGGTGGGTATAAGCCTTTATGATCCGGCGAAGGCGACCTATCTGTATAACTGGCAGGAAAACAAATATTTCGTGCCTGCCAGTAATATCAAGCTGTTTACTTTATATGCCGGTATGAAATATCTGGGAGACTCCCTGGTGGGTATTCGCTACCGGCAAACGGATACAGCGCTCTTTATCGTGCCTTCCGGAGATCCGACTTTACTGCATCCGGACTTTTCCCGGCAGCCGGTCATCGATCTTCTCCAGAAAACAAAGAAAAACATTTACCTCACAGAGGCTAATTGGCGGGAGCGGGCATTGGGCCGGGGCTGGGCCTGGGATGATTATAACGACGATTACATGCCCGAAAGGAGTCCCTTGCCTGTATATGGCAACGTGATCCGCTGGGTGCAGGACTCGGCCTCCTCCTCTTTCTATTCGATCCCGGACGTAAACTGGGAGGTCCGGTTTACGCCAGACACGCTGAAAAAAGCTTTCTTCGTACGCCGGGATCTAAATAATAATGCCTTTGAAATAACGGAAGGCCAGGGCAGGAACGAAGAGAGAAAAGTTCCTTTTATCACCAATGGGGCAGCCTCCGCCGCTATCCTGCTGAAAGATACGGTGGGCCGGGCGATCTTTATCTCTTCCGGAATTCCCTCCCGGTCGTCCGGGATCAGCGGTCCCCGCAACGAGGGTCTCAGCGTTCTTCACTCCCGGCCGACGGATTCCTTATTCCGGCCGATGATGCAGCAAAGTGATAATTTTTTCGCCGAGCAGACCTTGCTGATGGTCAGCAACGAACGCCTGGGATCGATGAACGATGCCCGGATTATCGACACCCTATTAAATAATGACCTCAAAGAACTCCCGCAAAAACCCACTTGGGTAGATGGCAGCGGCCTGAGTCGCAATGACCTGTTTACCCCACAGGATTTTGTATGGCTCCTGGATAAAATGAAAAAGGAATTTGGCCTCGTCCGAATGAAGGGTATCCTGCCTACCGGCGGCACAGGCACCCTGGCCAGCTATTACAAAAAGGACAGCAGCTATATTTTTGCCAAGACGGGTAGTCTTACGGGTGTGGTTGCTCTCAGCGGGTACCTGATCACAAAAAAGGGTCATTTATTGATCTTTTCGGTACTTATTAACAATCATACGGCAGGGGGCACTGCCATCCGGAAGGATATAGAGAAGCTGATAGAGATGGTCCGGGAGAGATATTAGGCCCGTTTTGAAAATAAATCCTTTAAAATACCCAACGTTTTTTTCCATAGGGGCGTACGTAAAAGATGATCTGACGATGGCGAAACCTTGCTCGCAGGGCAGTAAAACTCTTTTTATGGGAAACAAACTTTACACACTTATCTCATTCACCCTTTTCTGTTGTCTTGGTACTGCCAGGGCGCAGGATACCACTCTTTGCAATCCGAATTTCGGGTATTCCCTTTCCGGGAGCCAGGCTTTTTTTCAGGCTGTGGATACGCATGCGCAGGTCCGGCACTATTGGAATTTCGGGGATACTACGGCTGCCGGGTTCAACAGTAATCTCTCAACAGTCGCTCATACTTATAGCCATACCGGGGTGTATACCGTTACTCATATTATAAGGGATTCCCTGGGCGGGAGCTGCTTCGACTCTACGGCGCAGTCCGTATCGGTCATGGCGACGCCTCCCTGTACGGTCTATTTACAGGCACAGAGAGACACGGTCGATCATCATATTTATGATTTTTATGCCTCCTATGCGATTGTCGGAGGTGTCCATGATAGTATTACCTGGTTCATCAATGACTCCGTGGTGGGCACGGGCTCTTCCTTGCTGCATTATTATCTTGCGGGCGGGACCTATACGGTATGCGCCCGGTTAATAACCAGTTTGGGATGCCAGACGGAGCAATGTCAGCAGATCGTCGTGGAAAATCCGGATTCCTGCGGAATAGCTCCTTCGTTCAGCTATGTGGCCGACTCTTCTTATACCCGGCATCTCTACTTCAGGCCTTTGCCGGATAGCAGCGGCTATTCTTATCTCTGGGATTTCGGGGATGGATCTTATACGTCTGTCCGGGAGCCGGAACATTACTATGCTTACGGTGGCAGCTATACGGTAACGCTTTTTGTGACCAAACATAACGGCGCGGACAGCTGCCAGCGTCATTTTGCTTCAGTAGTGAATGTGATCGGGCCTGTTCTGCAAACCTGTTCGATCAGCTTTACGTATACGCGGAATCCGTCCAATCCCAACGAAGTCACTTTTAACGTCGTGGACAGCGCGGGAACGGATTCCCTGAGTTGGCTGATTATGAAGGGGACGGATTCTCTTCATTTGGTCCATTTATACGGTCATACGCCGACCTATACTTTCCCGGATTCGGGTTGCTACCTGGTTCTGTTATTTGCGGGGACACCTGCGGGATGTCAGAGCTTCAGTCAACAGGCGATCTGTACGGATAGCGTGCTGCCCGCTGCCCGTAATTTTATCAGCTCCTATCCTAATCCGGCGGTCAGTCAGGCAAATATCAACCTTAATCTGAGCCAGGAAAATGCTATTCATATCACGATCTTCAATAGCATGGGCAACCAGGTGCTGACTACCGTAGTCGCCGGTAATAAGGGGCCAAATCATATTACCCTTCCGATCAGCAACCTTCCGACGGGGATATATTATGTTCAGATGCAGTATGGGAATGAGACGAGCAGAAGCAAGATTCAGAAATTATAGACGAATAAGCATTGCCTTCTTCAGAGGATGACATACAAATATTGATCGGGGGTTGTCTGAAAAACGACCGGAAAGCGCAGGAACAGCTCTATAAAAAGTTCTACCATGCGATGATGGCTCTCTGTGTGCGGTATACAAAAGATAAAAATGACGCCCTGGAAATATTGAATGACGGATTCCTGAAGGTCTTTAAGAATATGGGTCAGTACGATGCCGCCAAAGCATCTCTGTATACCTGGATGAGAAGGGTTATTATCAATACGGCTATTGACTTCCTGCGAAAGAAACAGGTGTATTATAATATGGATGTCTTGCTCGATATGCAGGAGGAATCAGGTATAGAGAATGATGCCATCCAAAAAATGAGTGGCGGGGAGCTGCTGAAGGCCATCCGGCAATTGCCTGCCACTACCTGTACCGTATTTAATCTGTATGCTATTGATGGGTTTAGTCATCGGGAAATAGCGACTTTGCTGCAGATCAGTGAGGGAACGAGCAGATGGCATTTGAGCGAAGCCCGGCGGCAACTCAAAATAATAATTCACCTTATGGAAACGAACCCATGATGGAAAGGCACGAATATACTAACCCATGGGCTGACAAGCTGCAAGAGGTACAGTTACCGGATGCCAATGATTCATGGAGCGCGATGGCTGTTCTCCTGGACAAAGAAATGCCCATGGCTAAACAGCCAAACAGGCGACGCTGGCTCCTGTTGATCATCCTGCTGTTGCTGTTGATCGGAGTATGCAATTGTCCCCGCCGGGATCGTTGGCATCTGACGCAGACATCCGGTCGTTTACCGGTGGCTCCTCCGGCAGCCGGTATTTCCCGGACGACGACGGGCGCTGGTTCCCGAGGGACGATGGATACTGTTTCCCGAGCGACAACGGATGATACCATTGCGGATGTTAAGACGCGCCCGGCGCCGCATGCTTCCGGTCCCCAGGTTTCCGGCACTCCCGTTTCCGGTCCTGAGACATCGACATCCCTGACTGCGGCGCCTTCGGCTTCGGGAGCTGCTGACCCGGGCGCTTCCGCGCATCCGGCTACCAGGGTCCCTTCGGCTGTCCGGGCCATTCCGGCTCCTGATCATAAGGCACACGATATTTCTGCTTCAAAAAGAACGAAGACTGCTCCCGGCGCTCTGCGGTCTAAAACACCCGGGTCCGGGAAGCGCCGATCTTCGCCGCCCTCGTCAGGATCTTCCCGGCATAAAGATGTTGGGGGGGATGTGCGGAACGGCGTTCGGAATGGCCATAGGGCTGTGGCGGGCAATTCCGACGGGGGCTCTGGCGATGAAGTTGCCGGGAACAAGCCCTCCCGCGGCACCGACACTCTTTCCGGGGGGAGGACCGGTGACAGGACTTTAGGCGGTGTTGACGGCACGAAGAAAAGTTTCCCGGGGAATATTCCGGATTCAGGGGCCGCGTCCCGAGCGACCACGCCTGGTAATGTGGGGAAACCCCCCAATAACGGGCTCGCTAAAAAACCAACGGCAACCCCTGATAATAAAAAGACGCCGGCGGCGGACACCACCCAAAAGGAAACTGAAAGGGGGCTGGTTGCAGGAATAGGATTCAACCAGTTCTTTTCTGTGGGGCAGCAGCAAAAATCGGATTATAATTCCGGGGGTACCAGCGGAGGGCTGGGGGACTATCTGCCTGTACCGATGGTCCGTTATTATTTTAGCCGGAAGCTCTATGTGCAGCTGGAAGCGCAGTTTAACGCCCCGCAGTATACGAAGAAGAATCTCGTGGCCGGTCAGTCGGCCGGCGATTCGCTTTCGCCGGGAGTGGTACAGCAAAGCTCAGTGACTATTAAAAAGCTCTTTTATTTCAATCTTCCCCTCAGCGTGCATTACAGCCCCTTCAAAAATCTGTACCTGGGGGCGGGCCTGCAGTATTCGAGATTGAGTAATGGAGTGGGCCTGTACCAGGATAAAGTGTTGGTTACCGGCGGTTCGGATACTGTTAAGGCCGTTAAGATTTATAGTTTCAAGGGGGATTCGATTTATCAGAAGATCAGGACCAACGAGCTCCGGTTCCTGCTGGACATCAATTATAATTATAAGAGAATTATCGTAGGGGTGCGCTATAACCAGGCGCTGAGTAAGTTCCTGGATGTACATATCTCCAATACGCAGGTCACGCAGGCAAGGAACAGTTCCCTGCAGCTATACCTTCGTTATATTCTCTTGGACAACCGCAAAAAGAGAAAATCATCTTCTAAATAGATTCTCGACATACTCTTTCCTGAACTCGATATAGGTAGGATCTCCTCCGGGAGTGATATTCGGCTGTCTGGCGGCGAACAATCCGTCTACGAGCGCCCTCATCTCTTTCTCACCGAGCGAATTGCCGGGTTTGACTGCCTGTTGCCTGGCCATGGAGCGGATGAGCTTTTCCCGTTTGGAGAATTTCATTTCATTGCTGAAATGCTTGAATTGTTCCAGTAAATTTTCCAGGATCGCTCTTTCGTTGCCCTGACCGGTGTCTGCCGGCGTACCCTGTACGATAAAACTATCCTTCCCGAAGGGCTCGATCAGGTAGCCAAGCACCTGCAGGTCCGGCGTCAGTTCATTCAGCAGGATCGCATCGGGGGGAGATAGCTGTAAGGTGACGGGGAACATGCTTTTCTGGCTGGCAATCCCTTTTCCGGCGGCGGCGTCCAGAAATCGTTCGTACAGGATCCTTTCATGGGCGGCCTGCTGGTGGATCAGGATAAAGCTACGGTTGGTGGGGGTGACGATATAGGTATTGAGCAGCTGTTGCAGCGCTCCGTTCTCGACGGGCATGATCCTGGATTCCGGCTTCTGCCGGCGGTCTTCTCCGTCGGTGGCATAAAGCTCTTCCAGGCTGCCTGTTTCTTTTGAGGGGGCCTGTCCGAAAGAGGGGGTGCCCGGGAAGGAATTGCCGGAAGAGGATCCACCTGAAGACGGGCTTCCTGAAGAGGGGTTACCCGATGATGAGCCGGTTGCCGATGGGTCTGCTGTCTGCGGACTGCCCCCGGACGGGGTTCCGGCCGACGGGCTTTCGAAGAAGTCTTTCCAGTGCCGCAACTCGCTCTTATTCGTAGGCTCGATAAAATGAGCCTGGTTCTTTTTGGAAAAGGTCTGGTATAGGGAAGAGGATGCGACGGAGGCCTTTTTTTCATCGGTAATGGGGTTGTTCACCGCATCCAGTTTCTGAATAAAAGGGTCCAGGTCAAAATCCAGGGTAGGCGTAATGCTGAACTGGGCCAGGGAATGTTTCACTGCGGCTTGTACAAAAGCGTATACCAGCTTCTCATCTTCGAACTTGATTTCCTGCTTGGTAGGATGCACATTGATGTCTACCTGTGCGGGATCCAGGTCGATGAACAGGACATATAAGGGGAAGCTATCCGCCGGGATCATCTCCCGGTATGCGTTCATCACGGCATGGTTCAGATAAGCGCTCTTAATGAAACGGTTGTTCACAAAAAAATACTGATCTCCCCGGGTCTTCTTAGCCGTGTCCGGTTTACCTACGAAGCCGTAGATGTTGAGATAATCGGTATTTTCCTGTACGGATACCAGCTTGGCGTTATGGGAGCTGCCCAGGATCTGTACGATTCGTTGTTTCAGGCTTCCTTTTTCCAGGTGCATGAGCTCCTGGGTATTGTTGTGAAGGGAAAAGAAGATAGCGGGAAAAGACAGGGCCACGCGGGTGAATTCCTCGACGATATGCCGCATCTCCGCTGCATTGCTTTTGAGGAAATTCCTGCGGGCAGGTACATTGAAGAAGAGGTTCTTCATGGCGATATTGCTGCCTGCGGGGCAGGCGACGGGCTCCTGGCTGAGCACGGTGCTGTTCTCCACTTCTATAGAGGTTCCTGTCTCGTCTTCGGCCCTACGGGTCTTTAACGATACCTGTGATACCGCGGCAATGGAAGCCAGCGCTTCTCCCCGGAAACCCATGGTACGGATATGGAACAGATCGTCGATATTTTTTATTTTGGAAGTGGCGTGACGCTCGAATGCCATACGGGCATCGGTCTCGCTCATACCTTTCCCGTTGTCGATGACCTGGATCAGCGATTTGCCGGCCTCGGCCACGATCAGCTTTATTTCGGTCGCCCCGGAGTCTACTGCATTCTCCAGCAATTCTTTCACGGCGCTGGCCGGCCGTTGGATCACTTCTCCGGCAGCGATCTGATTAGCAATGTTATCGGGCAATAATTGAATGATGTCTGGCAATTCTAGCTTAATTTGTGTTGCAATTTACGCCGAATATTTTTAAGGTCTGCACCAAGGCGCTGGCGGCACAACAAAAGAGGTTGATATGAGAAAATTTTTTGTCTTTTTAGTTCTGGTTATCTGTATGATAACTGTTTATGGTCAACCTGCTCCGGACCCTGCTGCGCAAGCCTGGGGAGACAGCGTTTTCAAGACTTTGTCAGGAGACCAGAAGATCGCACAGCTGATGGTGATCAGGATGTCCGCCATCGACCAGATCAATCACCGGATCATCTTTTATGATAAGGAGGTAGAGGAGGCCGTGAAGAAATACAATGTAGGCGGGATTTGTTTGTTCCAGGGCGGACCTGTCACCCAGGCCGGGTATATCAATTATTATCAAAGCATAGCCCGGACTCCGATCCTGTTCTGTATAGACGCGGAGAATGGGGTGGGTATGCGGATGGACAGCGTTCCGGGGCTGCCGAGGCAGATGATGCTGGGCGCTACGGGGGATCCGTCCCTGGCGTATCAATATGGCCGCCTGGTAGCCGCTCAATGTAAACGGATAGGTATACAGGTGAACTATGCGCCGGTCGTGGATATCAATAACAACCCGGATAACCCTGTCATCAATGACCGGTCGTTCGGGGAGGACAAATATAAAGTGGCGGCCATGGGGGTACAGTATATGAAAGGCATGCAAGATATGGGAGTAATGGCCTGTGCCAAGCATTTCCCCGGACATGGTGATGTCTCCGTAGACTCGCACCTGGACCTGCCTGTCATCAATAAGAGTGAAAAGCAGCTGGATTCCCTGGAGCTCTACCCTTTCCAGGAGCTTTTCAAGGCCGGAGTGGGCAGCGTGATGATTGCGCATCTGTACATACCTGCGATCGACAATACGCCCAACCAGGCTACTTCTCTTTCTAATAAGACGGTGACGAAGCTGCTGCGCAAAAAATTGCATTATCAGGGGATCAGCTTTACCGATGCCCTGGAAATGAAAGGCGTAGCCAAATTCTATCCCGACGGAGAGGCCTCCGTACAGTCCCTGGTTGCCGGAAACGATATGCTTTGCCTGCCGGGGGATGTCACGCTCAGCATCGGCAAGATCAACGAAGCGATCAACCAGAAAAAAATAAAATGGAAAGACATCGATGCCCGGGTAAAAAGGGTATTGTATGCGAAGTATGCTTATGGGCTGGCGGACAGGAAGCCGGTAGATACGGCTCATCTGACGGAAGACCTTACCGAAGGCGTAAAAGAGATGCGCCGGCAGGTGGCGGAGAATGCGCTGACCCTGCTGCGGAATGGAGATGCGGGCATTTTCCCGCTGCGGGCTGAGGACGGGGCCGTTAGTGCCGAAGAGAGCCGTTTCGTTCGCCCGGAAGGTGGGTCCGCTAAAAAAAGAAAGATCGCTTATATAGGAATGGGGCTTACGGAGGATAATGAATTCAGCCGCCGGATGCGGTCGGACTATAATGCGAATGTTTATTACTTCGATTATTCCCTGGACAGCGTGAAAGCCGCTGCGGCCCTGGAATTATTAAGCAACCGCTATGACGTCCTGGTGATCGGCCTGCATAATTTTGCCCGTTTCCCGGCGCATGATTTCGGCATCAGCCGTTCTGTGATCGGGCTGCTCCGGCAGCTGCAGCAAAAGAATAAGACGGTTACTTTCGTATTTGGCAATCCTTATGCTGAAAAGTTCGCCTGTGATGCCAAGGTGCTGGTTGCCTGTTATGAGGATGATGAGATCACGCAGGATGTTGCCGCCGATCTCCTGAATGGGAAATTTGCGGCGAAAGGACATCTTCCTGTATCGGTATGCGATGCCTATAAAGCTGGCTCGGGCATAACGGGTCCGGAACGGGTGTTGCCGGTTGCAAACCCCGCGGAACTGGGATTGGACCCCCTGCGACTGCAGAAGATCGACGCGATTGCCAATGAGGCGATTGCCAAACGGGCGGCGCCCGGTTGTGTCGTACTGGTGGCGAAAGGGGGCAAAATAGCTTACGAAAAGGCTTTTGGATATCTCACCTACGATAAGACGGAGCCTGTTTATAAGGAGACCCTCTATGACATGGCCTCCTGTACGAAAATATGCGCTACCACCATGGCGGTGATGAAATTATACGATGAAGGCCGGCTGGATTTGCAGAAGACACTGGGTGACTATCTGCCCTGGGTAAAGGGGACCAATAAGGAATCCTTGCGGATCTGGGATGTATTGCTTCACCAGGCTGGGCTGAAGGCATTCATTCCTTTCTATAAAGAGACGATCGACAGCACAAAGGGGGGGAAGCCCCTTCCCGGTATTTATGCCGCGAGACCGGATAGTGTTTACCGGGTGCGGGTAGCCGAAAACATGTACATGCGCGGAAGCTGGGTGGACACCATGGTTGTCCGGATCCTGCAAAGCGATCTGGGGCCTTCGAATAAATATGTGTACAGCGACAACGATTTTATCTTCATGGGTAAGATCGTGGAAGCCATCAGCGGGATGAGCCTGGATGAGTATGTGAAAAAGACTTATTATGATCCCCTGGAGATGACTGCTGCCGGCTTTAAGCCCCGGGAGCGATTTCCTTTGGGCCGCATAGCGCCGACGGCGCTGGAGCCTATTTTCAGGAAACAATTGATCCGTGGGGATGTCCATGATCCCGGAGCGGCTATGTTCGGCGGTGTCGCCGGCCATGCAGGGCTTTTCAGCGATGCGTATGATCTGGCTATATTGGAACAGATGCTGTTAAATGGCGGCACGCTGAACGGGCAGGTGTTTCTGAAGAAGTCGACGATCGATTTTTTCACGGGGTATCATAGTGATATCAGCCGCCGGGGACTGGGATTCGACAAGCCGGAAAAGGATAATGCCAGGCGTAAGGAAGCTTATCCCTGTTTATCGGCTTCGCCACTCACCTTTGGTCATACGGGCTTTACCGGTACCTGTGTATGGGTAGACCCTCAATACGATCTTATCTATATCTTTTTATCCAACCGGGTCAATCCGGAAGAAAGTAATCCCCTGCTCTCTAACCTTAGCATCCGCGGCAGGATCCAGGAGACTATTTATCAGGCGATGGGAGTGGATCCGGGTGCGGCGTTGCCGGGCGATCATTCGAAGAGTTCGAAGAAGGGGAAGAAGAAGCGCGGAGCTGGAAAATAACCGGCGAGTTTTTTCAGGACGGAGCGATGGGGAAATTTTTCCAAAAAAATGAAAAAGAGTATTGCTAATTTTGTTTTTAAATTTTACAGCGAAGGACCTCGGGGTAAGATAAAAAAAGTGGTGATATTCCGGCATGCACGGAAATTCGGCGAGAATGTCTTTAACCTTGCTTTTGGAGATCAACATGAATTACCTGATCAGATAAATGATGTAGCGATCAGTAATAATAACGATCCAATAAAAGTATTGAACACTGTTGCATTAACAGTGGTTGATTTTATAGAGAAAAGGCCCAATGCTATTATATTGATAGAAGGAAGTACTTTATCCCGAACCAGGCTGTATCAAATGAGAATATCTTTCCATTGGTTAGAAATAAGTGAATACTATGAAGTATATGGAGAATATGGAAAGAAGTGGTTGCCTTTTCAAAAGGGGGTGAACTATAAAAGGTTCCTGGTATTTAAAAAAAATCAGTAAATTTATATCGACAAATTTCAAGTATGCAACGTGAAAAAGCAAATGACATTTTAAAAATACTCAACAACCGTATAACGGTTGTTGAAAAGCTTCCAGACTATTCAAATGACCCTTGCTTGCTCAAAAAAGAAGAAGAAGCTTATATGGCTTTAACGGAAGTTCCCCTGCCGGATATTATCCTCGATAGGATCGAGGGGCCCTCGATCCTGAAGAAAACTAATTAGGGTGACCTGCCTGATCATGAGCTTAATTCTTCTCCAGCACATTCTTCTGAAAATACTTACAAGCCTGCTGCAGCCCGCATTCGCGGCATTTGGGATTCCTGGCTATGCAGATATAGCGTCCATGCAGGATCAGCCAGTGGTGCGCTACGTGCACGTCTTCCTTCGGAATAAATTGAAGTAATTGCCGTTCCGTTGCCAAAGGCGTTTTGGCATTGACGGTCAGACCGATGCGGGCGGATACACGAAATACATGGGTATCTACCGCCATATTAGGTTGATTGTCTACGACGGAGGTGATGACATTCGCCGTTTTCCGGCCCACGCCGGGCAGCTGTACCAACTCTTCCACTGTCAAAGGGACTTCTCCATGGAATTTTTCCTCCAGCATCTGTGCCATGCCGATCAGATGTTTGGTCTTATTGTTGGGATAGGAAATGCTCTTTATAAGAGGGAATAATTCTTCAAAGGAAGCTTTGGATAAAGCGGAGGAATCAGGATATTTTTCAAAAATGGCCGGAGTGGTCATATTGACCCTTTTATCGGTGCATTGCGCCGATAAGATCACGGATACCAGCAGCTGGTAAGGGTTGTCGTATAGCAACTCTGTTTCAGCATCGGGGTTATTTTCCCGGAAATAGTCCAATACGAATTGAAAGCGTTCCTTCCTGGTCATTGCAAAAATGATTTCAATGACCGCTAAATTACGGCAATCTATATTGCCGGCATTAAAATCGGAACGGGATATTGGAGTGTAGTGGATTCTGGTAGGGCGCCGAAGGGCTAAGTTGGGAAGAAGAGCCCTGAGGCACAATAATAAATGGACCAGGGGCCTTTGGGGCCGAAGGTCCATACTTGTACAAAAGAATATTAACTGTGCTGTGGTTCTATAGCAGTCTCCCTTGCATAATTCATGACCCGTAGGATCACCTCCATGCGGGGAGATACCGTAACCTTGTTCAGTTCATCAGCAGAAGATTGCAATACCTGTAACTTCTCGCGAAGCATCCAGTTCTCCTTTAACGCTGACTCTATAGCAACCGTCAATTCTGGGGAAGACTCCTTGTATAAATACAGTAAAAGATCCTCCGGTGTAAAGAGTGTCATAGGCAAAACCATTTAATGTCCTTATTTTATCCGAAGCAGTAAAAAGTGAAACGTCCGTAGTTTAAACGGTATTTGGGTAATCTTATTGTTACCAAAAAACAAATTTTTAGATAGAAAGGGTATTTTTAAAGTGTTGTACTTTAAAAATCAACGACTTGGGTGGGAGTTGTCTTCATGAATCCGAAAGAGATCTTCATTATCTCTTTTCATCAGGTATTTTTCCCGGGCGTATTTCTCCAACAGGGCTGGATTGGACTTCAGTTGTTCCAGTTCGTGTTGGGTAGTAGTGATCTGCTGTTCGTAATATTTCTTGCTTTGTTCCAGCTTCCTTAATTCTCCTTTTTCCCGGAAATGGCTGGTAATGAAGTCTCTGGCGTCAAAAAAAAGGATCCAGACGGTAAAACCTACCGAAGTCAGCACGTATTTATTCTTTAGCCAGGATGGTATGTGAGAGAGAAACTTCATAAAAGTCTGTGGTCCCGAATGCTCTCGCGAGATCCCCGCGAAACATTCGGGACCACAAACTACAAATTATTTCTTGAATTTAATTCTTCCCTTGGGATAAACGCCGGCGTCTCCCAGTTCCTCTTCTATGCGGAGAAGCTGGTTGTATTTAGCAAGCCGGTCCGTACGGGAGGCGCTGCCGGTCTTGATCTGTCCGCAGTTCAGGGCTACTGCCAGGTCGGCAATCGTCGTGTCCTCGGTCTCGCCGCTACGATGGCTCATGATCGTGGTATATCCATTGGTCTGGGCCAATTGTACCGCATTGATGGTTTCGGTCACTGTTCCGATCTGGTTTACCTTGATCAGGATGCTATTGGCGACGCCGCGGTCAATTCCTTTTTGGAGGATCTTCGTGTTGGTAACGAACAGATCGTCTCCTACCAGCTGTACTTTGTGTCCGACAGCTTCTGTCAATTTCTTCCAGCCATCCCAGTCTTCTTCGGCCATGCCGTCTTCGATGGAGATGATGGGATATTTATTGACCCAGTTGGTCCAGTATTCCACCATTTCGTCGCTGGTGATAACCTTTTGGCTGCTCTTATAGAATTTGTATTTGCCGTCTTTGAACATTTCGCTGCTGGCGGCGTCCAGGGCGATGCCGATCTGGCTGCCTACTTTATAGCCGGCCGCTTCGATAGCCTGCAGTACCGTCTCGATAGCTTCTTCATTGCTTTGGATATCGGGGGCGAAACCACCTTCGTCTCCAACATTGGTGCTAAAGCCTTTCTTCTTCAAGACTGATTTCAGCTGGTGAAAGATATCTACTCCCCAGCGCAGCCCTTCACTAAAGCTGGAGGCGCCTACCGGCACGATCATATATTCCTGGTAATCGATTTTATTATCGGCATGGACCCCTCCGTTGAGGATATTCATCAGGGGAATAGGCAATACCGTGGCGTTCACTCCGCCCAGGTACCGGTATAAAGGCAGTTTGCTTTCCTGTGCGGCTGCTTTGGCCACGGCCATAGAAACGGCGAGTAATGCATTGGCGCCCAGCTTGCCTTTATTCTCCGTGCCATCCATCTCGATGAGCCGGGCGTCCAGGGAGGCCTGCTCGTTGACCGGGAATCCGATCAGCTGGTCAGCAATAATATCATTCACATTGTCAACAGCTTTTAAGACGCCTTTGCCACCATAGATATTCTTATCTCCGTCCCGTAATTCAACGGCCTCATGAATGCCCGTCGACGCACCACTGGGTACGGCGGCGCGGCCGCGATGATTATTCTCTGTGATGACGTCCACTTCAACGGTAGGATTACCCCGGCTGTCTAAAATCTGTCTTGCATGAATGTCGGCGATGTAGCTCATGATTAGTTCGTTGTTTTTTTAATGTTTGTAGTTTATTCTTGGGGGGATGTCGTCAGATGCCGGAAGATATCCTCCAGGCTCTGATTTTCACTTTGCAAAGAAACAATGTTCAGATTGTTTTGCAAAGCCAGCTCCAGCAATTGTTTTTTTACCACATCCGGTTCATCGGTCTGCAGTTCCCATTCCTGGGGGGAAAGCTGATGAACGGCTTGTACTTTTTTCAGCGCTGACAGCCATTTTGTCTCCAGGGGCTCTTTAAAAGATACTTTGACGGTGCCGGTGTTGTTTTGCGACCGGAGTTTGCTGAGGCGGTCGTCCGCCACGAGCCTGCCTTTATTGATGATCACGACCCTGTCGCAGAGAGCTTCTACTTCCTGCAGGATATGTGAGGAGAACAGCACGGTTTTATTTTGCCCCAGTTTCCTGATCACGTCCCGGATTTCGATGATCTGGTTGGGGTCGAGTCCGCTGGTAGGCTCATCCAGGATCAGGACTTCGGGGTCATGGATAAGAGCGGCTGCAAGGCCTACGCGCTGTTTATACCCTTTGGAGAGCTGTCCCAGCTTCTTTTTGCTTTCCGGCGTGAGGCCCACCATGGCGATGACGGATTCTATCTTTTGCTTTTTATCGGTGACGGAATGGACATCTGCCACAAAATCCAGGTATTCCCGTACATACATATCGGGATACAGGGGGTTGGCTTCCGGCAGATAGCCGATCTTCTTTTTAGTTTCCTGGGGGCGTTCTTTTACAGGAATGCCGCAGACCACGGCCTCGCCGCCATCCTGTGTGAGATAGCCGGTGATGATCTTCATAGTGGTTGATTTGCCGGCGCCGTTAGGCCCCAGGAATCCGACAATCTCCCCCTTATTCACGGTGAAAGAAATAGCATCTACCGCCGTTTGTTCGTCATAGATTTTTGTGAGATCCTTTACTTCAATGGACATGCTGCTGGTTTACAGTGCGAAAGTAGGTGAATTAGCCGATTTCTTCATATTCCCCTTTTACCGCATAATAGCCAAATAATACCAGACCGACGGCGATCGGAATGAAAACCACAATAAATACGCCCCATTCGATCCGGGTGCCCCATACCGGGTTTTTGGTTATCTCGGCGCCCGCCGTTTTTACCAGGTAAAAAAGGACGAGCGGTCCCAGGATCATCCAGACAATTCCCAATGCTCTTTTAATGCTATTCATAACAATTAATTTATTTTATTCCAGATCCTCTTTGCGGGGTCCGGAGGGTATATACAAAGCTCCGATGATCACACAGATCCCTGCCACCAGGATAGGGTACCAAAGTCCTACCAGCTTATTGCCGCCGCCGAAACTAGTGGCGAGCAGGGTTGCGATAAAAGGGGTTAGTCCCCCGAATACGCCATTCCCGATATGATAGGGCAGGGACATGGATGTATACCGGATCCGCGTGGGGAATAATTCCACGAGGAAGGCGGCGATCGGCCCATAGACCATCGTTACATACAGGATCATGATAAAGAGGATCAGTGTCATTTTCAGGTAATCGCCTGTGCCCAGCGTTTTGGCGATCTTAGTCTCCGGTTTCAGGCTGGAGCTGCCATTGGCATAGAGGGTATCTTTTTTGGTGGAGTTGAGGACCAGCCCTCCTTCATAATGCGTGAGGGTTGTGGCTGTCCGGATCAGGTTGCCCGTCTTGCCGATAAAAGCCACGCTGCTCTTTATTTCTTTTTGCCCGGTCAGCTCCGTGCGGCGGGTCGTATCAGAGATATCCAGCAGCTGCCGGAACAGGAAAGGATAGGTGACTACGGCCAGTGTCATCCCGATAAGCATGATCCATTTACGTCCGATCTTATCGCTCCATCCTCCGAAGAGAAGAAAGAAGGGGGTGGCTACGATAATGGCCAGGATCATAATGGTCTTGGATTGGTCAAAATCTATCAAACAGACATTTTCCATGAAATACTGTGCATAAAACTGCCCCGTATAAAAAACGACGCCTTGCCCCATCGCAACGCCGAACAAGGCAAGTAAGACCATCTTCAGATTTGCCTTGTGGCCAAAGCTTTCTTTGAGGGGATTGACGGAGACCTTACCTTCTGTCTTAAGCCGGGTGAACAAAGGCGACTCGCTCATCTTCAAACGGATGTAGATGGAGATGATCACCAATACGATGGAGATCAGGAAAGGGATCCTCCAGCCCCAGTCATTGAATTTTTCGATGCTGCGGGTGGTGTCCGCATCCAGCAGATGACGGGTCAGCAGGATCACTCCCAAAGAAAGGAGCAGCCCTACGGTCGCCGTAGTCTGGATCCAGGAAGTATAATATCCTCTCCGGCCGGCCGGGGAGTGTTCTGCCACATAGGTGGCGGCGCCCCCGTATTCCCCTCCGAGCGCCAGGCCCTGCAGGAGGCGGAGCAGTAAGACGATCAGGGGGGCGGCTAATCCGATGGTTTCATATTTGGGGACGAGGCCGATCCCAAAGGTCGAGCCTCCCATAATTACCAAGGTCAGCAGGAAAGTATATTTTCGGCCTACGAGGTCGCCTAACCGGCCAAAGACCAGGGCGCCGAAAGGGCGCACGATAAAGCCGGCGGCAAAAGTGGCCAGCGTGGACAAGAGGGCCGCTGTCGGATTGGTCTTAGGGAAGAACTGGCTGGAAATGACGGTGGCCAGGCTGCCGAAGATATAGAAGTCATACCACTCTATCAGGGTACCTACGGAGGAGGCCGCTATTACTTTGCGTATTCGTCCGGCTGCTGTGTCCGGAATGGATGTAGACGACATGTGATCGTTAGTAAAGGTTAATGGTGAAAAAGTTGGTTAAGAATACGGTAAGAGGATAAAGTTAGTATAAATAAGTTCACTTGTATTTGTTCGTCTTTTCCGATTAAATTCTAAATTTATGCCCTCTAAAATATTAATTTTTTATCTAAAACCAGCGATCGTCATATGAGTTATCCTTACCAGATCAAATCCTTAGAAGAATACCAATCGGTGTATAAGCAGAGCGTAGAGGATCCCGAAGGGTTCTGGGCAGGGGTGGCCGGCCATTTCAGCTGGCATCGCAAATGGGATAAGGTGCTGGATTGGAACTTCGACGGACCGGAGGTGAAATGGTTTTCAGGGGCACAATTGAATATAACGGAAAACTGTCTGGACCGCCATCTGGCGGAGAGGGGTGATCAGCCGGCCATTATCTGGGAGCCCAATGATCCCGGGGAGGACTACCGGATCCTTTCTTATAAGGAATTGCATTTCAAGGTATGCCAGTTTGCCAACGTGTTGAAAAACAATGGTATTAAGAAGGGTGACCGGATCTGTATCTATATGCCGATGGTGCCTGAGCTGGCTATTGCCGTTCTGGCCTGTGCCCGGATCGGGGCGATCCATTCGGTCGTTTTCGGAGGATTCTCCGCACAGAGCATTGCAGACAGGATCCAGGACGCCCAATGCAACCTGGTGATCACTTCGGACGGCGCCTACCGGGGAAATAAGGATATACCGTTAAAGTCCGTGATCGACGACGCCCTGATACAATGCCCCTCGGTAAAAAAAGTGATCGTTCTCACCCGCACGCGTGTTGCTGTCAGCATGATCAAAGGCCGCGATGCCTGGTGGGAGGACGAGATTAAAAAGGTGGAGACGCAGGGGAACCCTGTTTGTCCGGCGGTGACGATGGATGCGGAAGACATGCTGTTCATTCTCTATACCTCGGGATCGACGGGAAAGCCCAAGGGGGTGGTCCATACCTGCGCGGGTTATATGGTCTATACCAACTACAGCTTTGTGAATGTATTCCAATATCAGCCTGGGGACGTTCATTTCTGCACCGCGGATATCGGCTGGATCACCGGGCATAGCTATATCGTATATGGTCCCCTGAGCGCAGGCGCTACCACCCTGCTCTTTGAAGGGATTCCTACCTGGCCCGATGCAGGCCGTTTCTGGGATGTGGTGGATAAATTCAGGGTGAATATATTATATACGGCTCCCACGGCCATCCGGAGCCTGATGGGATTCGGACTGGATTATGTAAAAAATAAGGACCTGAGTTCGCTCAAAGTATTGGGGACTGTCGGGGAGCCGATCAATGAAGAAGCCTGGAACTGGTATTATGAAAATATAGGCAAGAGCCGCTGCCCCATTGTCGATAGCTGGTGGCAGACGGAGACGGGAGGTATTCTGATCTCTAACCTGGCAGGCGTCACTCCTCACAAACCGGCACATGCTACGCTGCCACTACCAGGTATACAACCGTTACTGGTCGATGAGAAAGGAGAGGCTGTTCCCGGATCGGATGCCGCGAAGGATGGGGTTTATTATGCCAATGGCGAAGGGGCGCCAGGGGCCGGGAATCTTTGTATTAAATTCCCCTGGCCTTCGATCATCCGTACGACCTATGGCGATCATGAGCGTTGCCGCCAGACTTATTTTGCCACCTACCCCGGGCTGTATTTTACGGGTGATGGCGCCCTGCGGGATGGCCAGGGAAACTACCGGATCACGGGACGTGTCGATGATGTATTGAATGTGAGCGGGCATCGGATCGGTACGGCCGAAGTGGAAAACGCCATCAACATGCATACGGGAGTCGTGGAAAGTGCGGTGGTGGGCTATCCGCACGATATAAAAGGGCAGGGTATTTATGCCTTTGTTATTTTCAGCGGCCATATCAGCGAGGAGGCGCTCATCCGCCGGGACATCATACAGACGGTAGCCCGTATTATAGGACCTATTGCCAAGCCGGATAAGATTCAGCTGGTGAGTGGTCTTCCCAAGACGAGGAGCGGTAAGATCATGCGCCGGATCCTGCGGAAGATTGCGGAAGGCGAGCTGAACAACCTGGGGGATACGACGACCTTGCTGGACCCTGCCGTTGTGGAAGAGATCAAGAATGGGAGGCTGTAGCTGATGCCTGGCGGGAATGCCTGGCGGGAATGCCTGGCGGAGCGCGCTGTTCGCTGAGATATAAGTGAGCCGGATACCGGGGGAACCTAGTGCTGAATGATAACTTTCGTGCCGACGGGCGCCATGTTATATACTTCATCCACGTCTTCGCATTTCAGGGAGACGCATCCGTTTGTCCAGTTCTGGTAGGCATCTACCGCGTTCTCATCATGGGCCCAGGTGCCATGAATGGCGATTCCGTCGCCGATCTTAGCCGTTTTGGGGATCAGGCCCATTGCTTTTCGCTCATTAAACTTGGCTTTGTCCGAGGCGGTCGGGTAGTCAAGGTCCATGATCTTATCCCATTTTTCGTGGGGGCGTTTGGAAATAATGTGGTAGGTACCTTCCGGGGTCTTCCGGTCTCCCTGCATCATTTTATCTTCCAGGGATTTGTTGCCGAAGACGGCGGGGTAAGTAGCATACCATCCCTCTTTATCATAGATCTGTAACTCGTAGCTGGATTTGATTACCAGGATATACACTTCCCCTTCCAGGGTGGGGTGAAACCAACGGCGGCGAACAGTTGGATGGGAGGCGTCTCTGGCATCTCTGAATCCCAAAAGGGCGACCAATAGCAGGCAGGCCGGAAAAAACTTCTTTGTCCTCATTATGCGGCTATTTAATCCCAGGTAAACGGAGCCGGCATATCAATTATTTTTTATATAGAAAATTTTAACAAAAATACCTACCAATTCCCGAACCGGATGCCGACCGTATAGGGTCGCTGGTCCAGTCCTTTCTGGAACATACTTTTGGTAGCATAAGATCCGTATAGTTTCAGCCAGCCCAATTGTAATTCCCCGATCCAGGATATTTTCCAGGGGTCCATATCGAAATCGTCAAAAGTCTTCTTCTTACCGTTTTGGCTGCTCTTGAATTTTTGCCGGGAGGAATATTTATATCCTACACTGGCGCCTGCGCTAAATCCAAAACCATTTTTTCGGTTAGGCGTGAGGTTAAAATTAAGCATAAAGGGAACGGTAACATAATCGGCTGCCAGCTTGTTCTTACTATAGCTGATCGTATCCATGATCACCTTGGTGGGATTCGTAAGGTATTTGATATTTGTTTCATACCGGTAATTGTTTAATTCTATTCCCAGTCCATATTTCAGGTTCACTACATGTTTGATCAGGTTGACCCGCTGCATAAAGAGCCAGATATTGACGTCAACGGATTTGCCTGTCCGCAGGTGAAACCAGTCGGAAGTGGAGCCGGGAGCGAACTGTTGGGCGGATGCCGATGCATAGTTGGTCCTGTCGTTGTAGTTGGCAAATCCAAGATCCACGATCACCCAGTTCGTGCTGATATTGGAGGGTTTGTAGGTATCGTGATGCCGGCGGGGACGGAACCCTTCGGTGAAGTGGCTGCCGCTGCTTTCAGACCCTTTGCCGCCCTTGACGATGATCAGGTTGCCGACCCGGATGGTATCGTTGCCGGATGGGATGGTATCTTTTTGAGATATGGCTGCCTGGCTTGTCCCGGTAGTGTTACTCTGCGCCCAGCCTGAGAGGCTCAGGCATAATCCTGCCAATAGTAAGAATTGCCGACTCATACATTTACTTTTTAGATGAAATTTATTTTAATGCAAATTGGAAACTCCCGATCAGAACGTTGTGTTTGTCGTCATCGTCACGACTGGTGTTTTTTTCAAGGACTCTCGTTACTTTTCTGAAGAGTCCCCGCAGTTTATTTTTTTTCGCAGGAGAAGAGTCCATCGTTCCGTCATCTTCCGGTGAACCGGTGGAGGAATTCAGCAGCGCCCGGGTGGCAAAATCAGCGTTGGCGACCAGCATATTCGGGTGATTGACAACCGGCGTCGCTACCACAAGGGGCCTGGTCGCCTGACCGTCTAAATTGGAAGTTGTTGCTACTCTGACCGGATCCTGGTTGATGACCGGTGTATTTGCCGGCAGATCCGTCTGCGCCAATGCCTTGCTTTCCGCGTCCTCTTTTCTTTTCGCCGGAGACGAATAGGAAGGGGCTTGCTCTCCTGCTTCTGAATGGTGTAACGCAGAAGATGGCCGGAGAGTTACAGCGAGTGCATTTTTTTTCGCGATTGGAAGTTGGGTGGCCGGTGTTTTGTGAATGGCGGGGCCGGTCGGTGAATCCGATGAAGCGGGAGAAAGGGTTGCCGTAGCGGAGGTCACGGGTTTATCGGGTCCTGTTTTAGTGCTGGCTATCGGAGGTGTAGCTTTTTCTTCGGGGCCCTTCTTAAATGGATTAAGAATGAGGAGTCCGATCACACCTGCTACGAGCGCTGCCGCTGCGATTCTCCAGGGGAAAAATACGATCCTTCGTTCTTTTTCTTTTTTATACAGCGATGCTTTGTTTTCAAAGACGACGGCTGGATCGGGGATGCTGACGGTCAGCTGCAGGGCTGTTAATTCAGCGAGCAGGGACGGACGGCGGCGAACAAATTCTTCTACGGAATTGCGGGCATCTTCATCCAGTTCTCCGTCGATATAGGATAAAAAGTATTCTTCATAATTGCCGGTGTCGATCTTTAAGCCAGCCGATGAATCCGTAGTTAAGTCATTTTCCTGCTTAAACAAGGATTCCCTGCCGGTAAAGACAAGGTGTTGGTCCGGGTGGATCCTGCATTGTAAAAAGAGGTCCCATTCTTCCTTCAGATCCGGATTTTCGGCAACAAACCTTTCCACGGTTTCTCTGGCTGCCGCGGATAACTCATTATCCACGTACAGCAGAAAGAACTCCTCATAGTTATTGCGTGTGATCATGAAGTTCATATTAAGTTTTCAAGGCTGACCAAATAGGTTTTCAACTGGATACGGGCGCGGTGCAAATATACTTTTACCTGACTTTCGTTCAGCCCGGTGATCTGTCCGATCTCCTCATAGGAGTATCCTTCATAGTCTTTGAGCAGGACCAGCGAACGCTGGGTCTCGTTCAAACGGGCGAGGGCTGTCTCCAGCACCTTCTTCAAATGGAGGCCGCCGGCTTCACTTACCCGGGTTTCCTCTTTGAATTCCTCCCTGAGCTGTATCCTTTTTACCTTGCGCAGGTGGTCGATCATCTGGTGATAGGCGATGGTAAAAAGATAGGATTTGCTTTTCGCGGCCTCTACCTCTGTACGGCTCTTCCACAACTTCTCGAAAGCGGTCTGGACCACATCGCATGCATCCTCTTCATGCCGGAGATTCTTCAGGATGAAGCGATACACGTTATCCGCATAATTAGTGACACATTCATTAAACTCTTTCTCTGTCATAAGCAGACGCTGTCTGGGCTGATAAAGATAAAAAAACCTGTCGTTCCTCACAGTTCCTGTCAAAATGGGAACACAGTTCCTGTGGTAATACGATCCGCGGAAAGGAAATGTTACAACCTCTTTGAAATTAAATGATAACAGGCTGGAGGGGTAAAAAGGGAATTTGTGCGGGTAATGGCTGAAAGCCGGGCCGATTAGCGGCTGGCAGATAGAAAGTTACGGGAAAGGGACTCCCAGAGGATGAATTCTGTCTGGGCCTTTTTCTTGCTGCATTTCCCGCAATCATCGCTTTTTTCGGCATCTGCGGAATTCTTATGGGAATAAGAGAAGAGAAGGCAGCTCACCGAAGCTACCAACACCAGGAAGAAAAGCCGCAAAAAGGTTTTAGATCTCATGAAAAGCCTATTTCTCTTATTAGACGAAGTTAGATATTAATTTGTTACATTTCGGCAAAAATTTACCCTTACTTACCTAACAGATGAAGGGTCAACTACTTACCTTTGGCCTCCTAAAATCTTTTTTATGAACTCCTCCTTTGTCCATCGTATCGCCGCAGAGCTCTCCGACATTAAAACCGCCGGTCTCTTCAAAACCGAACGTATTATATCCAGCGCCCAGGGGGCTGAGATACTGGTAAATAGTGAGAAAGTATTGAATTTCTGCGCCAATAACTATCTGGGGTTGTCTTCTCATCCCAAGGTTATCGAAGCCGCCCATAAGGCCATTGATTCCAGGGGATATGGTATGAGCAGCGTCCGTTTTATCTGTGGTACGGAGGACATTCATAAGGAGCTGGAGCAAAAGATTGCGGCTTTCCTGGGTATGGAGGATACGATCTTATATGCCGCCGCTTTCGATGCGAACGGGGGCGTTTTCGAACCTCTTTTCGGGGAACAGGATGCGATCATTTCCGATGAGCTTAATCATGCCTCTATTATTGACGGGGTCCGGCTCTGCAAGGCGCAGCGGTTCCGCTATAAGCATAATACGATGGCCGACCTGGAAGAGCAGCTCAAGGCGGCGCAGGGCGCAAGGAGCCGGGTCATCGTAACGGACGGGTCTTTCAGCATGGATGGCACCATTGCCCAATTGGACAAGATCTGCGATCTGGCTGACAAGTATGACGCGATCGTCCTGATCGATGAGTCCCATTCCTCCGGTTTCCTGGGTAAAACGGGGCGGGGTACGCATGAATACCATGGGGTAATGGACCGTATCGACATTATTACCGGCACCCTGGGTAAGGCCCTGGGCGGCGCCAGCGGCGGATTTACCAGCGGAAAGAAAGAGATCATTGAAATGCTGCGTCAGCGCAGTCGTCCTTACCTCTTCTCCAATAGCCTGGCCCCTTCCATCACCGGGGCGTCTATCGCGGTCCTGGACATGCTGAGCAGCACTACGGAACTGAGGGACAAACTGGAGTACAATACGAAATACTTCCGGAGTAAGATGAAAGAGGCGGGTTTCGATATCCGGCCCGGCGAGCATCCTATTGTGCCTATTATGCTGTATGATGCCGTCATAGCCCAGGATTTCGCCGCCAGGCTGCTCCAGGAGGGGATCTATGTGATCGGATTTTTCTATCCCGTTGTAGCAAAGGGGCTGGCCAGGATCAGGGTGCAGCTAAGCGCGGCTCATGAGCAGCATCACCTGGATAAGGCGATAGGGGCGTTTACGAAGATCGGCAAAGAGCTGGGGGTGCTTAAATAAAAATAAAGCCGGGGCCGGCGGTTGCTGGCCCCGGGATGATTTATACTATAGCGATCATGCTGATCTCCACATTTACATTCTTGGGCAGGGCTTTTACGGCGTAGGTCTCTCTTGCCGGGAAGCTGCCGGAAAAATATTTGCCATATACTTCGTTGACTTCGCCAAACAGGGCCATGTCGCTTAAAAGGATCGTTGTCTTTACGACCTGGCTAAAGTCTGTTTTAGCTTCGGTAAGGATCGCTTTCAGGTTATGCATGACCCGGTGTGTTTCTTCTATGATATCGGTGGCTTCCACTTTTCCTGTAGCAGGATCGATGGGGATCTGACCGGATATGAACAACAGGTTGCCGGCAAATACAGCCTGGCTATAGGGCCCGATCGGGGCCGGGGCATCAGGAGTGTTGATGATCTTTTTTTCCATGGAACAAAGATAATAACAATGGACCGGGCTTAGCTACCTTTGCCGGTAATTCCGAGAGTATGAAAATAGCCGTAATTGCGGGGGAGCTCCTGAAAAAAGAGATAGCCGTCCGACCGGTCCGGCCGGGACTGGAGGTCGAGTGGATATGGGTGCGTGAGCCGGATGAGCTGGAGAGGAGCCGGGATGCCGACCTGTATATGGACCTGGATTTTGTCATGGAGGAGGATCGGATCGGGAGGTTAAGCCGGTTGCTTCCTGCTCCGGTGATGATCAATTCAGTCGTGCATACGCTCCGGGAGATCGGCAGGCCTTTTATCCGTATCAATGCATGGCCTGGTTTTCTGGCAAGGAGCATTCATGAGCTGGTGACTCCCGATGAAGCGACTGCAAAGACGCTTGCTGAGCTATATGAACGACTGGACTGGCAATATCGTGTCGTTCCGGATATTCCCGGTATGATCTCCGGCAGGATATTGGCAACGATCATCAACGAGGCTTATTATACTTTACAGTCGGCCATCAGCACCCGGGAGGAAATAGACACGGCTATGAAGCTGGGGACTAATTATCCTTTGGGCCCATTCGAATGGGGGGAACGCATCGGGCCGACGAACATTTATCACCTTCTCTCTGTATTAAGTGAGAAAGATAGCAGGTATGTCCCAGCCCGGGAATTAATACAATCGTTAAAGAAAGATTAAAATATGATTAATTTTTCTTTTCAAAAAAGACAAGCATGGCGCTGATCCTGAATATCGATACGGCTACGGAGATGGCCAGTATTTCTTTGTCAAAAGAGGGGCAATCTCTTGCGTTGAGTCATAATAAAGAGCAGAAAGAGCATGCTTCCTGGCTGCATCCGGCCATTGAGAAAATGATGCGGGAGACAGGTTTCGGGATGCGCGATCTGCAGGCGGTAGCGGTAACGGCGGGGCCGGGATCTTATACGGGTCTGCGCGTTGGAATGGCCGCTGCCAAAGGGTTTTGCTATGCTTTGGCTATTCCACTGATCACAGAGAGCACTTTAAAAGTGATGGCTTTTGCCGCCAGGGAGCAGCATTCTGCTGCGGGTATGCTCTGTCCCATGATCGACGCCAGGCGTATGGAAGTGTTCACAGCAGTCTACCAAAATGATCTGGTGGAGGTGATGCCCACAACCGCTATGATTATCGATGAGAATTCTTTTTCCACCTTGCTTGCCGATAATAAGGTGTCGTTTTTTGGCTCAGGCAGTTATAAGTGTAAACCTATAATTGCGGCTCCCAGCGCGGCTTTCATTGAAATTAATTATCACGCGGGTTATCTGGGTATTCTATCTTTTTTACGATATTTACAACAGGAATTCACCGGACTGGCGTATAGTGAGCCCGCTTATACCAAGGAATTCCACACTCATACCAGAAAATGACCATATTATCATATTAGCAAAATTTGATCATTTTTTTTAAATAGTAGATCATAATTTTGCATAGACCCGTCTTGTATCTTCTTGAAATCCTTAAAATGGTAATCGCTCATGAGTTTAACGATGAACAACAATAACTATTGGATGGTAGTAAATGCAGAGGGCTCCGAAGGAGCTCCTGTAAAAGTCGATTTTTTGAATCTTAAGAAAGGAGCTTTGATATTACGAGCGCTCAATCATAAGTTGCGCCAGCAGATCATCCGGCTACTGGATGAAAATAAAAAATTGACGGTGACGGAAATTTATGTTCATCTCCGACTTGAACAATCCGTCGCATCCCAGCATCTTGCCATTTTACGCCGTGCCGGCATTGTCAAGACCCAAAGGGATGGAAAGTTCATCTACTACATCATTAATCATGACCGCCTGGGTGAGATCATGAAATGCGTAGATGAGCTGATCGACTAAGATGAGCTGTTCGCCAGGCTCCCTTTCCCCGGATTGGATAATAATAGTTAATTTTGCAGGCAAAAGACGCTGGTATGTTCATTAAACAATTGTACACCGGATGCCTGAGTGAAGCCGCCTATTATATAGATAGTGATGGCGAAGCCGCTATTATCGACCCCCTGCGTGATATAGAAGCGTATCTTCAGCTGGCAAAGGAGCGGAATGCGACGATTAAATATATATTCGAGACCCATTTTCATGCAGACTTTGTAAGCGGGCACCTGGACCTTTCCAAGGCAACTGGTGCTCCTATCGTATATGGTCCTCAGACCGAGACGCATTTCCCTATCCATCTGGCAAAAGACGGAGAACGATTCAAGCTGGGCAGCTGTACGCTGGAAGTGCTGCATACTCCCGGTCATACGATCGAATCTTCCTGTTACCTGGTGAGGGAGGCGGATGGGAGGCCTCATGTTCTTTTCACCGGTGACACCTTATTTGTTGGCGACGTAGGCAGACCGGATCTCAGCAGCGGCAACATGAGCAAGGAAGACCTGGCAGGGCTCCTGTATGACTCGCTGCGGACTAAAATAGCGCCCCTTCCGGACGATGTGATCGTTTATCCGGCACATGGTCCCGGCAGCAGCTGCGGCAAAAATCTGGGTCCCAATACCTATAGTACGCTGGCGGATGAGAAAGAAAGTAATTATGCATTAAAGGAGCAAACCAGGGAAGCGTTCGTCAAGGCGGTAACGGATGGCCTGGATGCGCCACCTACTTATTTCCCTATTAATGCCCGTATCAATAAAGAGGGTTATGAAAGCCTGGACGGTGTCCTTGAAAGTGGCCTGAAGTCCCTGGACCTGGCTGCTTTTAAAGAAATGATCGCACAGGAGGAAGTGATTCTGCTGGACACCAGAAGGTCATCTCTTTTCATCGAAGGGTTTGTGCCGGGATCCATCGGTATCGGACTGGACGGAAGATTTGCGGAATGGGCCGGCAGTCTGCTGCCTTTTGACAGGCCTATCGTACTGGTAACTGCGCCCGGGGAAGAGAAAGAAAGTGTGGTAAGGCTGGCCAGGGTCGGCTTCGATAAGATGAAAGGATACCTGGAAGGGGGCTTCCCTGCCTGGCAGCAAGCCGGGGAGGCCATCGACATCATCATTGACGTGGAGACGGATGAGCTGGCAATGGATATTCCTTTCGACAGCAACCTAGTAGTGCTGGACGTACGCCGTGAGACGGAGTTTGCCGACGGGCATGTAAAAGGGGCCATCAACCTGCCGTTGAATGCCCTGGCGGACCCGGCCAGCATGGTCGATCTGGAAGAACGATACAATATCTATATACATTGCGGCGGCGGTTACCGCAGCATTATCGCTGCCTCTCTGCTCAAGCGCCAGGGAATCCACAATCTTCGCAATGTAGCAGGAGGCTGGGCGAAGATCAAAGAACAGAAGGGCATCGAGACCGAAAAGGAGAACAGCGTACTTAATTAGGGACGGTTAGCGGGGACGGGCGCTGCACGATATAGGGATGGGCCAGCGGGGACGGGCGCTGCGCGGGTGGAGCTACACGCTCACGACACCATTCCGGATGGCATATAATACAAGGCCTACCCTGGTTCGTACGCTCAGCTTCTCGAATAGGGCATCCCGGTAGCCATCGATGGTACGGGGGCTCAGGTACATCCGTTCGGCGATCTCTTTATAGGTGCTCTCGGTACAAGCCAGCTTCAGGAATTCCAGTTCCCGGTCATTCAATCGCAGCAGATGATTTACTTTCTGTTCCGGTTCGTCGAGGGTATTGATCGTATGGATCAGTTTGCCTGTTACCATCTCGGAATAATAAAAGCCTTTATAGATCACGGACTCCAGCGCCACTTTCAATTCGGCGGGTTCTATGTCTTTCAATACATAGCCCCTTACTCCGTTCTTCAGCATACGGATAATGGAATTATCCGTATCGTACATGGACAAGGCCAGGATCTTGATTTCCGGATAATTCCGTTTGATCCATAAAGCCGTCTCGTAGCCATCCATTTCCGGCATATTGATATCCAGCAGGACAAGGTCCGGAAGACAGCGGGGCTTTAATTGTCTGATAAAATCAGCGCCATTATAGGCTTCGAATAATACGGCGTATTCGCCGAAGCTGCGGATAAGATTGGCTAAGCCATTCCGCAGCAGTACATGGTCGTCGACCAATGCAACAGCAGGTTTAAACGTGGACATCCGATTGGGTTTAGGTTCAGGTTATGGGGGTTCCGACGGGCACGCTGATGGAAACACTTGTTCCTTCTTCAATTGTGCTGCTAATCTGGAAACCTGCACCTATCAATCGGGCCCGGTTGTGCATATTCTTAATACCCAGGCCGAACGAAGAATTGTCAGTTAGAGGGGTAAGATCAAATCCTTTACCGTTATCAATGATAGTAAGGGTAAGTTCCTGGGGACGGTAATGTAAATGTATTATAATTTTTTGAGATGCCGCATGTTTTATAATATTGTTCAAAGTCTCCTGTATGATGCGGTAGAGGATGAGTTCATTCTGACTATCAAGGTGATAGCTGGCTCCTTCCATCAGGAATACCGTCTCATAGTCCCCTGATTTTTTGATCATTTCCAACTCGTGCTCGATTGCCTTCACGAGCCCTCTGTCGGCGATATAGTCCGTGCTGAGGCCATGAGACAGGTTTCTCAGGTCATAAATGGCCTGGCTGACCAGTTTTTTCGAATCGTCGATCTTTTGCTCAAGGGTAGAAGGATGGGCAATATCCATCGTGGCCAGGTTTAGCTTGGCGAGGCTCAGCATCTGTCCGATATTGTCATGGATTTCCTGGGAGATATGTTTGAAGGTCTGTTCCTGTATCTCCAGCTGGGATTTGAGCAATTCCCTTTCATAAGAGAGCCGGAGCTGCTCTTTTTCCTGCAGATGTCTTCGATGACGTCTTCGGTAAAGGAAGAGAAAAGAGATCATCAGAGCACCCAGTAGCAGGAACGTGGCCGTACCAGCTATTAAGGTGATAATGATTTCCGGGGATTCCTTCTGCATAGAAAGGCTATTATAAAGCAGGAATAAAGCATCAAAATAAGATTATTATTAATATTTTGAAATAGTTTCCCGCTGGTATTCGTAGCGTACTTCTGCAGAAGATTGAATAATATGTCATAAGAAAGATCGCCCAGATAGAAAAAGAGGATACCGGTGCTGATCCAGAACATCGGAACCCGGAACAGCGCTCCTTCCAGGGGATTCAACAATAATTCATAGAAATAAAGGCCACAGAAAATGACCATGAAGATAGAACCCACTACCATCGTGTAGGAATGGAAGTTCATAAAGCCCTGTACGAAGAGGAGATTGAGCAGGACCAGGAAGGGGTAAGCGATCATAAACCGGCGAGCCCCTTTTTTGAAAGCGGGGTCCCGCAACTGGCTTTCGAAAATATAAGCGTAGAAGACGAACTCGATGGTCGTGGTGATATTGAAAAGCCATTGGTTTGAATGCAGGTGAAAAACTCTTATCATGAGTCTGCCGGAAAATTCGGCCAGGGTGATGAAAAAAAGGAAAAAAGGGAATAGCCGGAGGGGCGTTCCCTTTAGTCGCGCGTATGCCAGGGCGCTTACGACAAAGGCGCTCATTTCAAAACAGATGTTGACAGAAAAGAGGGACATCGATGATTGTTTGAGCCCCCTGGTCAGGTGGTCGGGGATGGCGGTGTACAATTGGGGGGGCAGAGCTCTCCGTGGTTATAGCCCTGGTCGCCGTCATCGGTACTCCCGGCTTGCGGAAGCGCGGGGAACAGGTCCTGGTGGGATCCGTTGGGAGCTGCCAGGGTGGGGATGAAGACTACGGTCACCTTACCTTTGTAGGCGGGATCGGGGGTGCCCGGAATATCCAGGTCCGAAGGATATTTGCCGAAATAGATCCTGACTCCGTCTCCTCCGGCTGCGTTGATAAGTCCCTGGATATTCGCAAGGTCTGCGGGGGAAAACCAGATGGCTCTCGTTTTATCAGGGGCCCATCCTTCTTCGGTCATGTAAGTGTTGATGAGCTGCTGGGCGATACTTTCCGGGATGGGGCTTCCGGAGCCCGATGCAGAAAGGTTGGTAGATGCTGCCATAAATATAAGGGGTTTTATTTTTTAAATGATGACCCCCAATTTAGTCAGCCTCCGGTCAATTCCGTCCGGAAAAGCACCTGAATTTACCCCGTTATTTCACCTTTTTTTCGTGAGACGCCGGAAGCGTCTTGTCCATCGTCTTTCGCCGGCCCCTGCGTATCTATCCATTGGGGGGTATATTCTTCCTTCCATGCATGCTTCCAGCGCCGGTGGCTCCAGAGCCACATGTCCGGATTGCGGCGAATGACTTCTTCCAGGTAACGTACATAATTCAGGGTCAGTTCTCCCTCGGCCAGCTGGCTGGTATCGGCGGCGGCCAGCTTCATGGTAGCGTGATAATAGCCCCGGCGGGGTTTTTCGATGCAGGCGAATACTACGGGCATACCGGTGGCCCGGGCTCCTTTCTCCGGGCCGCTCACGAAGGCGGTGGGCTTACCGAAAAAATTGAGCCAGTACGCCGTATGCAGGTTGCCGGGATTCTGGTCGGCTACCAGGCCCAGGGCGTATTGGGTCTGCAGATAGGGGAGGATGGCTTCCCGCATATTGGTAGCCGGTAAGAAGACATTGCCGCTGCGGGTGCGTAATTTATAAAACAGCTTTTCCATGACGGCGCTGGTGATGGGCATGTATACCACCATGATCTTATAGGGCGTCAATTTGGAGAGGACGAGCTGTCCCCATTCCCAGTTGAAGGTATGTCCCAGGTGGATCTGGCAGCTTTTGCCGGTCTTAAAGAGTTCGTTCAGTTCCGTAACGTCCGCGGTAAATCGTTTTTGGAGGAAAGCGTCTCCGGCGGATACCAGCTTGATCACTTCTATGAAGGAGTCGATGAAGTTATGGTAGAATTTTTTGGCGATTATCAGCCGTTCGGCTTGGGTCTTATCGGGGAAGGCGATGGCCAGGTTGCTCATGACCACTTCCTTTCTATAGCCCAATACATGGTAGAGCAGGCCGTAAATTACATCTGAAATGAAATACAGCACGCGCATCGGAAGAAGGGAGACCATGTAAAGAAAGCCGTAAAAAAGATAATACATATGTCACGGATTAGATTACCCATGTGAGGCCCATGGGGGGTATTTAAGGTTCCGCTAAAGATAGGGCTATCCGCGGAACCAACCTGTTAATCTATCCATAATCTGCTGAATTCCTCTTTCCAGGGTGTTTTCCATCTTTTATGGCTCCAGAGCCACAGGTCCGGGTCTTGCCGGATGGCGTCTTCGAGCAGTTCCCGGTATCGCCTGGTGAGCTCTCCTTCGGGTAGTTGGGCGGGGTGATCGGCGATCGTGGTAAGATAAACCCTGTAATATCCGCGGGCGGTCTTATAGAACCGGACGAATACGGCGGGAAGGTCTCCTGCCCGGGCGCCGCGTTCGGGGCCTCGTACGAAACCGGTAGGGTGTCCGAAAAAATTGAGCCAATAGGATTGATCGGGGTTGCCGGGGGCCTGGTCGGCTACGAGGGTGAGGAGGTATTGGGTATTGCGGTAGGGCAGGATCGATCGCTGCAGGCGGGTAGCGGGTAAAAGGATGGTGCCTGTGCGTCCCCGCAGGTGCAGGAAGATGCGTTCGAAGACCTTATTTTCGATGGGCATGTAGGCTACGATGAACGGGTAGTCCGATAGCAGGGGCATGGCGGCATTGGCGAGCTCCCAGTTGAAAGTATGTCCCAGGTGAAGCTGGCAGCGGCGGCCGGCATGATAGAAGCCTTCCAGGATTTCCGGGTTATCGATGCTGAAATGACGCCGGATATAGGAAGGGCTGGCAGATAATAGTTTGAGCGTTTCGATGAAATTGTCTACAAAATTGCGGTAGAATTTTGTGGCGATCCGTCTCCGCTCCCTGGCCGTTTTTTCCGGGAAAGCGATTTGCAGGTTGTCCATTACGACTTTGCGGCGATAGCGGAGTACATAATAGGCGAACAAGGCCAGTCCGTCAGCAAGCAGATACAACAACCGCATGGGCAACAGGGACAGCAGGTACAACACACCATATACTACATAATACATACGCTAATGATCTATTCTCCGGGTTCAGGCTTATTAATCCAGTTCTTTGCTTCCTGCACGATATGGTGCAGCTCGATCTTTACATGAAATTTGTTTCTCAGGTGCCTGGCTAATGCATCGGCGGCATATACGCTTCTGTGCTGACCGCCGGTACAGCCGAAGTCGATGGTAAGGCTTTCGAAATCCCTTCTGATATAATCTTCCACCGCTATATCGACGATATTATATACACTATTCAGGAATTCCGGCATCCGGGTACGTTGTTCCAGGAAATCCTTCACATCCTTATCCCGGCCTGTCCGGGACTTGAATTCATTGATGCGGCCGGGATTGAGAATACCCCGGCAATCGAATACGAAGCCTCCGCCATTGCCGCTCTGGTCTTCCGGGATGCCGCCTTTCCGGTAGGAAAAGCTGCTGATATGGACCACCAGCGGCGTATTTTCATCCGCCTGCGGGGGTTCGAACCGGTTGATCACCTCCTCTTCAACCATCAACTTGAGCAATCGTTCAAATTCGGGTAAAACAATTCCTACCTGCTTGTGGGTAAGGAACCATTTGAGGTTGCGCAGGGCCAGGGGGATGCTGGTGAGGAAATGCGCTTTGCGTTCAAAAAGTCCCCGGAACCCGTAGGCTCCCAGGACCTGCAGCAGGCGTATGAGGACATAGCCGTTGTACTGGCTGACAAACCGGGTCCGGTCGATCTTTTTGTCCAGGATCGACTCCACGCAGTCCATATAATAATTCAGGAGCTCATTTTTCCATTCATCGGACAGATCGGCCTTGGCCTGCCAGAGCAGAGACGCCACATCGTACTGGAGGGCGCCCTTCATTCCACCTTGAAAATCAATGAAATGAACTTTGCCATCCTGGATCATGACATTCCGGCTCTGAAAGTCGCGGAACATAAAATATTTATGGTCTACATGGGTGAGGTAGTTACTCAGGGCTTCGAAGTCATCGATCAGCTTTTCTTTATCGTAGGGGATCTGGAGGGTATCGAGGAAATAGTATTTAAAGTAAAGAAGGTCGCTTAGAATGGCCTGTTTCCCGAACTCTTTGGAAGTGATCGACCAGGAGTAGTCCAGCTGTTCGTCCCCCCGGATCTGTAACCGGGCCAATTCCTGCAGGCTTTGCCGGAATAACCCGAGAACGACCTCATTATGGCCTTGTTTTTCCAGCTCATTGAGCAGGGAGAGATCTCCGAAGTCTTCTTGTAAATAGATCGTATAGGCTTCATTGACGATATAGATCTCCGGGACGGGGCATCCGCTGCTGCGGAAATGCCGGCTGAAATGAACGAAGGTCCGGTTCTCCCGTACATTGTCATTGTAGGTGGCGATATAGGAGTGGTCTTTTGTCCATAGGCGGAAATAGATGCGGTTACTGCCCGACTGGGGGATTTTTTCCATCCGGGTGACCGGAGAAGGGCTGTACGAGGCAAAAATGTCTTTAATGTTGTCAATAATAGCTTGCATAGAAGTTTGTGGGGCGTAAAAATAAACTATTTTAGTTTACCCGTTTATTCTCGTCTTCCGCTCCTGTCTTATGCTGCCGGGCTGCTTTTACCTGGGTGTTGCCAAACCGGTAGGTGAAGTATAATTTGAACTGCCGGCTTTCAAAGCTCCCTTTTATCAGAATATATTGCCCGGCAAAATTACTGGAGCCCGACCAGCGCAGGGTATTGAAGATATCGCTAACGGAGGCTTTCAGCGTTGCGTTGCCCTTCAGGAGGGTCTTGGAGAGGCCGCCGTCCACGCTCCAGAGCGAATTGGTTTTGAAGGTGCCCTGCCAGATCGATGGCGAGTTATAGAAGCCGCTTACTTCTCCTGTCCAGCCGTGACCCAGTTTAGCCGTCTGCTGGGTGTAGATATTGGTGGCGAATACATTCACGTTCACGGTCCTGCCGGTCCCGAAATTGGCATTGTAGATGGAATAAAAGGTGTTCACGTTGGCGAACAGGCTATACCATTGGTATTGGAAGGGGTAGCTGATGTTGAGGCTGGTGATATTTTGGGTGGCGAGATTCTGTTTGGTGAGAAATGCCTTGGATTTGTCCACGGTGTCCAGCAGCTGGGTGAAGACGTCTTTTACGTGGCTGTAATTCAGCGTGGCGGTCAGCCTGGACTTATAGGTGTAGGTCAGCCCGATACTGTTAGTATACTGTGGTTTTAGCAGGGTATTCCCTTTCTGGAAGGTATATTCATCCAGTTTGAATTCGAAGGGGTTCAGGTCCTGGTAGGCCGGGCGGTCGATGCGCCGGCTGTAGTTGAGGCTCCATTGTTTCATCGGGTTCTTGTTATAGGTGATGGCGCCGCTGGGGAAGAAGTCCACATAATGGCGGTCGAACCCGGAGTCATATCCCACATAACCGTTGTTGTCCAGGGCATACCCGGTGGAAATGCCTTTCGTATTGGTATTTTCTATCCGCAGTCCTGCCTGGATGGTCCAGCCTTTGCCGGAGCGGCTGTAGTTGCCGTATACGGCGTTGATGTTTTCCTTATAATCGAAGTTGTTGCTGTGCGCGCTGTCGAAGATCCTGTTACTGCCGGTGATATCGTATTGCTCAAAATTATTCCCACTGGTGACGTAGGAGGCTTTGAAGCCGAATCCCAGGCGTCCTTTCCAAAAATTCTGCTCATAGTCCAACTTGCCGCTGTAGATTTTGATATTGCTGGGGGACAACATATTGTAGGTGATGCTGTCCAATGGTTTTCCGGCGGGATCGTAGTAAACATTGGGCTGCAGCTGATTATTCGTGATCCGGTAGGCGCCATAGTCGGCATCCACTGTCAGTTCATGACCGCTGGTATCGGCATAGCGGTAGTTGACGTTGAGGTTAGTATTGTCGCGGCGGCCGCTGCTGCGGTTATTCGCCACGAGCAGCCTGTCCAGCTGACCGGTGGGGATATAGGAGATCGGCGTGCTGCTGTTGGTTTTGAAGGAATTATCGGAGTAGGTCCCGTTCACCATGAGGCCCAGGGTGTTCTTTTTATTGATGAAGTAATCCAGTCCGGCTTTGAAATTGTGGCTGTTGATCGTATTTCTTATTGTCGAATGCTGGTCGAACAGGGTATCCAGCTGTTCGCGGTGCAGGGCGGAGAGGTATTCGACAGGGTTATGGTTATAGCTGTAGTTGCCGAAGATATTGATATCCTTATCGCGGTGATTGAGGGAAAGGCCTGCATTGTATTTGGAATAGGTCCCGATGTTATAGCCGGCGTTCACGCTGCCATTGGTGCCAAGTGACCGGTTCTTTTTGAGTTTGATATTGATGATACCCGCATTGCCTGCCGCTTCGTATTTGGCGCCGGGGTTGCTGATGATCTCGATGGATTCGATGGAAGAGGATTGAATGGTCTTGAGATATTCCGACAGGTCGTTGCCCGACAGCGGGGTCGGCTTGCCGTCGATATAGATCTGTACGCCATTTTTGCCGCTGAGGCTCAGATTATTATCCTTATCTACCGTTACGCCGGGGGATTTACGTAACAGTTCGAGGGCATCCTGGCCCACGGCATTGGTGCTGCCTTCCACGTTGAGAATGATCTTATCGGCTTTGACTTCCACGGGGGGCTTATGGGAGGTGACCATTACTTCCCTGAGGTCGGCGGATGCATGGGGCAGGACTATGGCGGGTATGCGGGTGAGGCCTTCTTCTTTTGTTTCGAAGACAGGGGAGTTTCCGGAGGCATAGCCTATGTGTGAGGTGCCGATGAAGTAAGCGCCGGCGGGTATGGCGGAGAGTTCATAATTTCCTGTGGAATCGGAGACTGCCAGTTTTACTACAGAAGAGTCTTTACTTTTTTTAAGGCTGATGGAGGCGCCGGCTAATGGTTTACCCTGGTCATCCTGTATAAGCCCTCTGATCTGCTGGGCTTTTACATTCATAGAAAGAAGGCTTGCTAAGAAGACAACGACTGCAGTGCGCATTTTGGTTCTTTTAAATAGTTCGCCAGCAAGCTCATTAACCGTGCGGAGCCCGGTTGTGAATTCATTCTATCATTTTCTCATGGACAGATAGTCTCTTTTTTGCTGCAAAATAGTCCACAAACTTAGGGTATAAAAGGGTCTTGCGGTGAGCGGAAAAAAATACTTTGCGAGTGGCAAGGCGGTTTTTTTCGCGGGTTAATGGTTACACTTATATAAAAGGGGAAACTCACTATCTTTAGGCCCGGCAATGGATTATATCAGGGAATATAAGAGTTTCATTAACAGCCACAATCTGAGCGGGGCCGTGCGTATTACGGCAGGTATTACCCTTCCGGCGATCCTGCTGAGCTATTTCTTCCATAATTTATCCGCCGGCATCATTGTGTCGATCGGGGCGATGTGCGTGGGCAATACGGACAATCCGGGACCGATCCATCATCGTCGTAACGGCATGATTGCCTGTGTCCTTATCATTTTCATAGCCTCGTTGCTGACTGGTCTGGTCTATGGGTCGGCGATTTTGACGGGCCTGCTGGTCTTTGTTTTTTGCTTTGTCTTTTCCATGATGGGCATCTATGGCAACAGGGCCAGCTCGATCGGGCTCAATGCGTTGCTGGTCATGGTGCTGAATATCGATCGTCCGCAGCATGGCTGGGATATTCTCATCAATTCGGCTTATGTGCTGGCCGGCGGGGTGTGGTATACGACGTTGAGCCTTCTTCTATATAGCTTCCGGCCTTACAAGCTCACGCAGCAGGCGCTGGGGGAGTGTGTGCAGACGACGGCGGGTTATCTGCGTATCAAGGCGTCGTTCTATGCGCGGCAGGTGGATTATGACAAGAGCTACCGGCAGCTGGTGGAGCACCAGATCTATATTCATGAGAAGCAGGACCTGGTCCGCGAGCTGCTGTTCAAGGGGCGGGATATCGTTAAGGAGTCCACGCATACGGGCAGGATCCTGGTGATGATTTTTCTGGACATCGTGGATCTTTTCGAAAGGGTCATCACTTCGCAGCAGGACTATCCGTCGCTGCATCGTTTTTTTGACAAGAGCGATCTGCTGGAAGAATGCCGTCACCTGATCCTCGACATGGCCGTGGAGCTGGATGAGATCGGGATCGCGATCAAGAGCGGCAAGCCTTCCATAGAGACTTCTCATTTGTCTTTACGGATCAAGCACCTGCGGGAGTCCTTTATCCGGTTCAGGGATGAGCAGCGGACGGCGGAGAATGTGGAGGGGTTTATCGGCATGCGTCATATCCTGGACAGTATACAGGATATTGCGGACCGGCTGCATACGCTGCATGGATATACGACGTATGACTGGAAGCTCGGCAAGAATTTCCGGCCGCAGATAGATTACGATCAGTTTATCACGCACCAGGGCATCGAGAGCAAGTTACTTTTGGAGAACCTGACGCTCACTTCGAATATTTTCCGGCATTCGTTGCGGGTAAGCATTGCCACTTTGGCCGGTTATCTGATCTCCCAGTTTTTCCCTTTGGGGCATGGGTACTGGATCCTGCTTACGATTACCGTCATCCTCAAGCCGGCGTATAGCCTTACGAAAAAGAGAAATTTCGAGCGGTTGATGGGAACGCTGGCGGGGGCGTTCATCGGACTCCTGATCCTTTATTTTATCGGGGACCGGACGGTGCTGTTCGTGCTGATGATCCTTTTTATGATGGGGACTTATGTGTTTTTGAGAACGAACTATCTTATCTGTGTCACCCTGATGACGCCTTATGTGCTGCTGCTGTTCCATCTGTTGTATCCACATGACTTCCGAACGATCCTGTCGGACCGGGTAATCGATACTGTTATCGGATCGGCTATTGCTTTTATCGCCAATATTTTTCTGGTGCCTTCCCGGGAGCGGGAGCAGATCACCGACTATATGATCCGGATCATCGAGGCGAATGGGGCGTATTTCCGGGACGTATCGGGCGCTTTCCTGGGGAAGCCTGTGAGCGTGGCCCGGTATAAGCTGTCGCGTAAGCATGCTTTTGTGGCGCTGGCCAATCTTTCGGATGCCTTTGACCGGATCTTGTCGGAGCCGGGCAATAAGCGGAAGCTGGCTGACAGGATGCACCAGTTCGTCGTGTCCAGTCATATGCTGACCTCTCATATTGCGACATTGGCTTATTATACATCGTCCTTGCCGGGAGGGGAAGCCGATCCGGCTTATGAGCCGATCATACGAGCCATGCTCATGCGGCTGGATAATACCGCCGCGTGTCTGCAGGAGAAAGAGGGCTATGGCGGGGCGGGGTCCGGCGAGGCGGTGACGGGGAAAGAAGAGCTGCGGATCCTGAATGGGAAAATGACGGCCCTGATGAATAAGCGGAAGGCGGAGCTGGAGAAGGGGATCCTGGAGAGCGATACCCGCCGGCAATTATCCGGGTTCAAGCCGATCGTCGATCAGTTCAATTTTATTGCCAAGGTGACGGCGGATATCGGGAAGATCGGCCTTTCACTGCGTCCCGAAGCGCTGGCGGCTTCGGCGAATCGTACGATAACTACAAGTATCTCTAAAGGAGTGGAATAACCTTATCTAAAGTAAACCATTAGACTATCGAATCATCCTTATGGAAGGAGAGGACCTTTACCCGGTAAGCTGTATTTTTATTGTACGGTTTCGGTTCCAATTATTATTAAGGCTTAAGGTATACTGATTATGTTAGACTCTCCCCAGGAAAAGGCTGATAAGGCCAAGGTTATCAAGAAGCTCATGTCCAAATGGCTCCAGGTGCAGGAGACTGAACGCAAGGCAGCGTTGTTACTATCCAAAAATCCGGAAATAAAAATAGTGGGAGCGGCCAAGCCCCGGAAAATCTCTTAGACGAGAGGATCCGGGCGGGAATCCGTCCTATCGATCAGAACAACCGCAATTGCCGGGGCTTTAGCTGAGCGGGAGGCGTGGCTTTCCCAAAGACCGTGCGTCCCCCATATTTCCAGGAGTCATCCCTTTCTTTTTCTATCCACGCTGAGACATTGCCGGAAGGTATAAAATCCTTTTCTGCCCGCTGCGCCAGCTCATGCAGCTTGCGGATAGCGTCCAGCTTATCGCTTTGGCCTATTTTAGTCTTTTGCACGGCTGTCTGCAGGATGCCGATCGTCTCGTCATACACTTGCGTAGGTACGGGGAAGGGATGGCCATCCTTACCGCCATGGGCAAACGCGAAACGGGCGGGATCTTTAAATCGGGTCGGCGCGCCATGGATCACTTCACTTACCAGGGCCAGCGACTGGAGCGTGCGGGGTCCCACTCCTTCCAGCAGGAGCAGCTCTTCAAAATCGGCAGGCTGCCGGTCATGGGCCAGCCATAATACCGCGCCCAGTCTCTTCAGGTCCACGTCTTCCGTACGGACATCATGGTGCGAAGGCAGGACCAGCTGCTGGATATCCTGCATCATCGATTCCGGCTTCTCCCGGGTGATCGAAAGGACCCCATCCCTTGCCGGGCAGGCTGCGCTGTCCGCCAGGTTGAGGATCATGCCCTGGTTGACCCCGCAAATAGCCGTGTGCGGCTCATCTACGAAAGAGCGAAGGCCTTCGGAGTGCCAGTGATAGCGGCGGGCCGTGGAGTTTCCGGGGCTCATCCCCTGTTGGATCACCGTCCATTGCCCTTCATCGCTGATTACAAAGTTGTGCAGATACAGTTGGAACCCGTCTTGTATGGCGGTATTGTCTACTTTCGCGCTCAGCTTGCTGCAGCGTACCAGCTGCGCCCCATCCAATCCCGTACTTTCGCAGACGCTGCGGATCTCATCCGGCGCCTGCCGGGAAAACCGGCCCTTCCCCCCGCAGATATAGATGCCCAATTGCCGGGAGTGGGGGTTGATGGCCCTTTTCAGGGCGCCCATCACGGAAGTGGTGATACCGGAGGAATGCCAATCCATTCCCATCACGGCACCCAGGCTCTGAAACCAGAAGGGATCGCTTAAACGCCGGATCACTTCCGCCTTGCCATATTCGCTCAGCAGCACTTCTGTTATAGCCAGGCCCAGTTTGGCCATGCGCTCCGCCAGCCATTGGGGGACGTAACCATTATGCAAGGGAAGATCTGCGGAACCGGAACGCTTCATAGTTATTTATTGCTAACGAAGTTAGCAAATCCCGCCCGATATCTGATCCCCGAAATGCATTATATTTACATGAATGGGTGAATAGAGATATAAAATAATAATACGAAACCAAATCCCGGTCCGCATGTGGAAACACCATACGGCTATCCTGGCGCTGACAGCCCTCCTTCTTCAAACCGGATCGCTGAGCGCCCAGGTAAATACACAGGATACTGTAACCCGTCCATTACCTGCCAAATGGAGTCTGCAGGATTGCCTGGATTATGCCCTCCGGAATAATATTACCATCAACACCTTCCGGCTGAGCCAGCGCTCGGCCGACCAGGACCTGCTCCTGGCCAAAGCGGGTGTCCGGCCCAATCTCACCGGCAGCGCCTCGGAAGACCTCAATTTTCAAAAAAAGATCAATTCCTCCGGAAGCTATGGCAACAGAGGATTTACAGAATCGGGTAGCTATGGCCTCAGCTCATCGGTGACCCTCTACCAGGGCGGCTATGTCCGGAATAATATCCGGGAGAAGCAATTGTTACAGCAGACGGCGGGGCTGGATATCCTCCAGGAAGAGAATGATATCACGCTCAACGTGACACAGGCTTTTTTAAACATCCTGCTGGCAAAGGAAAATATCGTCTACTACCAGGATCTTGTCAATACCTCGCAGTCGCAGGTACAGCAGGCCCGGCAGAAATACGATGCGGGGACTATCGCCCTGAAAGACCTGGCAGAGCTGCAGGCACAGACAGCCAATGATAAATATTCGCTCGTCACCGCACAGAACACCCACCGGCAAAATATCATCAGCTTAAAGATATTGCTGCAGCTGCCTTCGGAGCAGCCTTTCGAAGCGCAGGAACCTGACACCCTCATCGCCAAAAACCTGGTGACGGCCCTTTCAGCAACCCAGCAGCAGGCCCTGGCTACACGCCCCGAGGTAAAGATCAGCGACAATGAGGTGGACATTGCCCGTACCGACCTGCAGCTGGCCCGGTCAGGTTATCTGCCTACCCTTCTGGGAACCGGCGCTATCGGCTCCAGCCATTCCGGCGGCGACCCCGGCGTCTTCCAGCAACTAGACAATGCCTTCTATCAACAGATAGGCCTCACGCTGTCGATCCCTATCTTCAACCGGCGGGTCAACCGGACCAATGTGGAAAAGGCAAAGATCCAGATCGAGCAGGCCGGGCTGGACAGGAAGAATACACGGAATAACCTCGCGCTCACGGTAGAGCAGGCGTATGTCAATGTAGAGAATGCCCAGGGGCAGTACGACGCCTCCGTAGAGCAATTGCAATATACCAAAGAGAGCTACCGCATCGCGGGTGAACAGCTGAAGGTCGGCGCCGTGACGACAGTGGACTATCTTATCCAGCGGAATCTCTACACACAGGCCTACCAGCAATATATACAAGCTAAATACAACGCGGCGCTCACCATCCGGATCTATGATTTTTACAGGGGGGTGCCGATAAAATTATAACGTATATGAAAAAAAGAGGGATCATTATCATTATCGCGATTCTCCTTGCCGCAGGACTGGTATGGTATTTCTTCTTCCGGAAGAGCGAGCCGGTGGTGGTCTTGCAGACGGAGAGCCCGCAATACGGATATATCTCCCAGAGCGTGACGGCCACGGGTAATATCCAGCCGGTGGATACCGTGACGGTAGGATCCCAGGTGTCGGGCATCATCAGCGCCTTGTACACGGACTTTAACGAGAAAGTAAAGAAAGGCAAGCTGCTGGCGCAGCTGGATAAATCCCTGTTCACTGCCTCGGTCAATCAATACAAGGCCTCCGTCGCCTCGGCGCAAAGCCAGCAGATCTACCAGCAAAGTAATTTCCAGCGACAGGAATTGCTGTATAAGACCGGCGCCATCTCCAAAGCGGACTATGACAATGCCACCTATTCGCTGAATGCGGCCAAAGCCGCCGTAGACAACGCCAAAGCACAGCTGGCAGCTTCGGAGAAGAACCTGTCCTATACTGATATCTACTCGCCGATGGATGGCGTCATACTGACCCGGAACATCAGCGTCGGGCAAACGGTGGCTGCCAGCTTCAATACTCCCACCTTCTTCACCATTGCCAAAGACATCACCAAGATGGAGGTGCAGGCCAATGTGGACGAAGCGGATATCGGCAACGTAGTACACGGTCAGCGGGTCACCTTCACGGTAGACGCCTTCCTGGACGATGTATTCCAGGGGGCTGTGGATGAAGTACGATTGAAGCCGGTGACCTCTGCTAACGTAGTCACTTATACGACTATCATCAATGCACCCAATGACGATCAGAAGCTGAAGCCGGGTATGACGGCCAATGTTACGATCTATACCAAGGAGGTCAACAAAGCCCTGCTGATCTCCGCCAAGGCCCTGAAATTCGAGCCCGATGCCTCCCTGGCGAAAAAATACACCATCATAGCCGACGCAAAAGACAGTATTACCGGCAGCAGTCTCCTGAAAAGAGGGGATACTACTACCACCAAGGTGAAGGATAGCTCCCGGGTGCAGGCATCCGAGGCGGCCCATGTATGGGTCCTTGAAGACAGCACCCGGCTGGTGCAGCGAAGGATCCGTACGGGCATCAATAACGATACACAGGTGGAAGTGCTGAAGGGGCTGGCTCCTGCTGACGTAGTCGTCACCGGTGTCGAACAGGTAGCTGCCGTCAAGGCCGCACAGGTGGCCAAGAGTCCTTTCATGCCGACCAGGCCCAACCGAAAAAGTACAAGCGGGGGAGGCAGTGTACGATGAGCCAGTCGATCCTGTCCATACAGAATATCCGGCGGGAGTTCCGGATGGGGACCGAGACGGTACGGGCGCTCAAGGGAGTGTCTTTTGACGTCAGCCCGGGCGAATTCGTCACGATCATGGGCAGCAGCGGCTCCGGCAAGACTACCCTGCTCAATACCCTGGGGTGCCTGGACAAGCCTACGGACGGCGTCTACCTGCTGGACGGCGTCAACGTAGGATCCCTGTCCCGCAATGACCTGGCCCGTCTGCGCAACCGGAAGATCGGCTTTGTCTTCCAGTCCTATAACCTGCTGCCCAGAACGACGGCCCTGGAGAATGTGGAGCTGCCCCTGTTCTATAATTCCACCATTACGGCCACCGAGCGTCATGACCGGGCGGTCAAGGCCCTGGAATCCGTGAAGCTGGGAGACCGGCTGGACCATCTGCCCAACCAGCTGTCAGGCGGTCAGCAGCAGCGGGTCGCCATCGCCCGGGCCCTGGTGAACGAGCCGGTGATGATCCTTGCCGATGAGGCGACCGGCAACCTGGACACCCGCACCAGCTATGAGATCATGGCCTTGCTGCAGGAGCTGAACCAGCAGCAGGGTAAGACGATCGTATTCGTCACGCATGAGCCGGATATCGCCGCCTTCAGCGGGCGTACCGTGATGCTGCGGGACGGCAAGGTTCAGAAAGATTATAAAAATGACAATATCCGTTCGGCCAAAGAAGCGCTGGCGTCGCTGCCAGTATCGGATGACTATTAATAACAAAGCATGCATCCATTAAATCTCATACTCGTTGCGCTGCGGGCCCTGCAAAGAAATAAGCTGCGGGCCTTCCTTACCATGCTGGGCATCATCATCGGCGTAGCCGCCGTGATCACGATGGTGGCCATCGGCCAGGGCAGCAAGCAGAGCATTCATGAGCAGCTGTCTTCCATGGGATCGAATATGATCACCGTGCTGCCGGCCAGCAACAGCAATAGCATGCCCGGAGGGGTACGGCTGGGCGCCAGCAGCCTGCAGACGCTCACCTATACGGATGTACAGGCCCTGCAAAAAAGAAGTGAGTTCCTCAGCGCCATATCGCCGGTATCCTCCACCAGCGGGCAGGCCATCGACGGAGCGAAAAACTGGCCTACCCAGCTGCAGGGCGTCGCCCCCGGATACTTCGATATCCGTAAGCTCACCCTGAAAGACGGGATTATTTTCTCCGACCAGGAGGTCCGCGAAGCGGCGAAGGTCTGTGTGCTGGGGCAAACCGTGATCAACAATCTTTTCGAGCCGGGCACCAATCCTATCGGAAAGGTCATCCGTTTCGGCAAAATACCCCTTACCGTTATCGGCATCCTCAATGTCAAGGGGGTCAGCAGCTTCGGACAGGACCAGGATGATATCATTCTCGCACCCTATACCACTGTCCAGAAAAGGATATTGGCCACCATCTATTTCCAGAGTATCTATGCCTCCTCTACCAGCGAGCAGACCTCGGATACCGCCACCAGGGAGATCACGGATATCCTGCGGGCCGCCCACCGGCTGCGCGCCAATGAAGACGATGATTTCACCATCCGCACCATGCAGGAGCTGCTGACTACCCTCAATTCTACCAGTCAGCTGCTGACCGTGCTGTTGACGGCCATCGCCGGGATCTCCCTGGTCATCGGGGGGATCGGCATTATGAATATCATGTATGTATCCGTCACGGAGCGAACCAAGGAGATCGGGTTACGCATGTCCATCGGCGCCCGCGGCATCGATATCCTGCTGCAATTCCTTATCGAAGCCATCGTTATCAGCGTCACCGGCGGCCTCATCGGCATCTTATTGGGAGTGGTTGCCTCTTTGCTGGTTACGGCCCTGTTGTCCTGGCCCACGCTTATATCGGAGTACTCCATCGTCGTTTCTTTCCTGGTATGCGCCATCACCGGGGTCTTCTTCGGCTATTATCCGGCCCAGAAGGCTTCCCGGCTGGATCCCATCGAGGCCTTACGATATGAGTAACAATTGCGCTATCCTGCGGGGCAAACCCCAAAATGTGCTAATTTTGTCTGATGAACAGAAAAGAAGAGGTCCTGCAGGACGTAGTTATCAAATTCGCCGGGGACTCAGGCGACGGAATGCAACTGACCGGAAGTCAGTTCACCAACAATACGGCTTTATTAGGGATCGACCTGGCCACGTTCCCAGATTTCCCGGCCGAGATCCGGGCCCCGCAGGGCACCCTTCCGGGCGTCAGCGGCTACCAGCTGCGCTTTTCCAGCGATAAGATCTTTACGCCCGGGGACGAATGCGACGTCCTGGTCGCCATGAATGCGGCTGCCCTGAAGGCCAATCTGAAAGCCCTGAAAAAGGGAGGAAAGATCATCGCCAATATAGAAGGTTTTGACAGCAAGAACCTCCGGCTGGCCAATTACCCCGACGGAATAAATCCCCTGGAAGATAATAGCCTCGACAGCTATACGCTCATCAAAATAGACGTGACCAAAATGACCCGGGAAGCGCTGAAGGAAATCGCTATGGGCACGAAGGAAAAGGACAGGGCCAAGAATATGTTCGTCCTGGGATTCCTGTATTGGATGTACAACCGGGACATGGAGAGTACCATCCAGTTCCTGAAAGATAAATTCGGGAAAAAGCCTGAGATCTTTGAAAGCAATGTAAAAGCGCTACAGGCAGGGTATAACTTTGGAGATACGACGGAAACCTTTACCACCACCTACCGGGTGGAAAAGGCAAAGATGGTCTCGGGCGTATATCGTTCCATCATGGGTAACCAGGCATTGACCTATGGGTTGATCGCGGCTTCCCAGAAGAGCGGCCTGCCCCTGTTCCTGGGATCTTACCCTATTACGCCCGCCTCGGACATCCTTCATGAGCTGAGCCGGCACAAGTCCTTCGGCGTCCGTACTTTCCAGGCCGAAGATGAGATCGCCGGTGTCACCTCCGCCATTGGCGCCGCTTATGGCGGGGCGCTGGGCGTCACTACTACTTCCGGTCCCGGCATGGCATTGAAGGCAGAGGCGATGGGCCTGGCGGTGATGCTGGAAATTCCTTTGCTCATTATCGACGTACAACGGGGCGGTCCTTCCACGGGGCTGCCGACCAAGACGGAACAGAGTGACCTGCTGCAGGCTTATTATGGACGGAACGGAGAATGTCCGATGCCGGTCATTTCCGCTTCTACTCCCAGCGATTGTTTCGATGCCGTTTATGAAGCCGTGCGAATAGCGGTACAACATATGACTCCCGTGATCTTCCTCAGCGACGGCTATATCGCCAATGGCGCCGAGCCCTGGAAATTCCCGAAGAGCGAGGACCTGCTGCCTATCGAAGTGAAATTCAAGACGGAGCTGGGACATGGGGAAGACAAGTTCCAGCCTTATTTACGCGATGAGAAATTAGTGCGCCCCTGGGCCATTCCCGGCACCCCGGGGCTGGAACACCGGATCGGCGGTCTGGAAAAGCAGGATATCACGGGCAATGTAAGCTATGACCCGGAGAATCATCAGCTGATGGTAAAGATCCGCGAGGAAAAAATCAATAAGATTGCCGACTATATCCCTTTGCAGAAGCTGGACAGCGGTCCGGACAAGGGTGATCTCCTGATATTGGGCTGGGGCAGCACCTATGGTTCCATCAAGAGCGCCGTAGCGGAATTGCAGCAGGAAGGATATGCCGTATCGCATGCGCATCTCCGTCACCTGCGGCCCTTCCCCAGGAACCTGGGCGAAATACTTAAAAACTTCCAACAGGTGCTGATCCCCGAGATCAACAATGGCCAGCTGATCAAGATCATCCGCGATCAATACTTCGTCGATGCACAAGGCTATCATAAGATCATGGGCATTCCGATCACCAAGACGGAGCTGGTGATGAAATTGCGGGAGATGCTGGGGTCGAAGAATTGAGGGGGCGGGACCCGTATGGTCAAAATTTCAGGGTGTTATATCCAGCGCTGTAGTATAAAAACTATAACGGATAACGTTAAATCATCGTGTCCCGACCACGTTAAATCATCCTGTTTTGACCACGTGTTTATACGGTATTTCGTTAACCAGCCGTTTCGTATAGATATTTTCCTTTAAATTCGAATCAGCATTTGATCTACTCCCTCTAAAAGCATACCCTTAATTTTTTTTACACCCCTAATGCCCCTAACTGCATGAAATATGCCTTATCCGGTATAGTGCTACTATTATGCCTTTTGCCCTCGGCATGCTTTTGCCAGGAAAGTACGGAGGTTTCTGCCACCGATAAGGTCATCAATTTCCCATCGAAATTTTTCAGCCGGATCTCGGGCAAGACGGCCGATCTTGACAAGCAGCTCACCACCCAGACTACTACATACCTGGCCAGGATGGCTAAGAGAGAAGAAAGGCTTAAAAAGAAACTCTACAAAATCGACTCCACCGCTGCCAAAAACCTTTTTGCCAATTCTGCTCAACAATATGCAACCCTATCGCAGAAGCTGAAGACGGATACGGGCAGTAGGACGCAATCCTTCAGCGGGGAATACCAGCCTTATACGGATTCGTTACGGGGAACGCTTGGTTTTTTACAGCAGCATCCTTCGGTCCCTCCGCTTTCTCCAAAAATGCAGGGGGAGCTGCAAAGTTCCGCCTCCCAGCTACAGGCGCTGCAAGCGAAGATGCAGGATGCCGACCAGATCAAAGCCTATATTCAGCAGCGTAAACAGGCCATCGGGCAATATATCAGTCAACATGCTAATCTGGCCGGAGTGCTGGGTTCGCAGTACCAGGGCATGGGTCAGGATATTTACTATTATTCGCAGACGGTTAGGCAGTATAAGGAGGTGCTGAATAATCCCGATGCGTTAGAGCAAAAAGCCCTCTCCTTGCTCAATCAATTGCCTGCTTTTCAAAGTTTTATGAAAAATAATGGTCAGCTCGCTGGGCTTTTCAACCTGCCGGCGAACTATGGTTCCCCCCAGGGATTGGTCGGACTACAAACCCGTGATCAGGTCAATAGTTTGATCCAGGGGCAGGTAGCGGCTGGAGGCGCCGGTGGAACAGCGGCGCTGCAATCCAATCTTCAATCCGCGGAGTCGCAGCTGGATGGATTTAAGGACAAGCTGAGCAAACTGGGTAGCGGCAGCGGAGATATCGATATGCCGGACTTCAAACCCAATGATCAAAAGACAAAGACTTTTTGGAAGCGCCTCGAATACGGAACCAATTTTCAGACGACCCGGAATAACTACTATTTCCCGACTGTGACGGATTTGGGGGTGTCGGTTGGCTATAAAGTCAACAATACCAGCACATTAGGTATCGGAATTAGCTATAAGCTGGGATGGGGCAATGGCATTCAGCATATTGCGCTGTCCAGCCAGGGGGTCGGTTTACGTTCTTTCATCGATTTAAAAATCAAGTCCAGCTTCTATTTATCGGGTGGTTTCGAATACAATCGAACGATGCCTTTTGCCACTTATCAGCAGATCCGGCAGTTGAACTTTTGGACAAAATCAGGATTGATTGGGATCAGTAAGACGGTGTCGGTGAAGAGCCGGGTGTTCAAGAAGACGAAGCTGGATTTGCTGTGGGATTTTTTAAGTTACTCACAAAGACCGAAAACTCAGGCGGTGATTTTCAGAGTTGGGTATAATTTCTAACCTATAGGTTGTATCAGGATAAATTTATAAAAGAAGATTATGAAAAGCATTTTCGGTGTACTTTTTTTTATCAGTTATGTCAGTTTTGGCCAGGCTCCTGATGCTAAATTGCCTTCCGTGGTTGGGCCTTCCCCCGATGTGGCAAGTATGCAGAAATATGGGGATTACAAGGTGAGTACCTATACCGGTGTTCCGGGGATTACGCTTCCTATCTACACTATAAAAACAAATGATATCTCGGTACCTATTTCTATTTCGTACCACGGAGGAGGAATCAAGGTAGATGAAGAATCTTCCAGGGTAGGGCTGGGATGGACTTTGAATGCGGGCGGCACCATCAGCAGAAATATCCTGGGACTGGATGATCTGTCCGCGTATAGTTTTAGCCCTACTTCTTTTAACCTATACGGGTTCCCGGAGAGGCCGGTGGTCAGCACCCTGTATCTGCCTTTTGCTTCCTATACTTATGATATATCCAGCAAAGTAGGAGTTACTGTTGATCCGAATATGCCATATGTAGATGTAGACCTGGAACCGGATATCTTCTATTGTAATTTTCTAGGCAATAATGATAAGTTCCTTCTAAATAAAAGTGACACTTCCGGTGTGTTTGAAGATTCTACTTCCAATATGAAGGTCAAATTGACGATTACTCCCTATCCTACCCAGGATACCACGATTGCCAGCGCGGTAGGGATGAACTGCACTATAAGGATCACGACGAATGACGGAACGATCTATTACTTCGATCAATTCGAAAGCTGTTCTACGGTCAGTCCCAATTCAGATATACCGAACCGGATCACGGCCTGGTATCTTACGAAGATTCAAACGATAAAGGGCACAGTGGTCAACTTTAATTATACTCAATCCGCCAGCGGATTCACTTATTCCCTGAACCATCCTTATGTGTCAAAGAACTTATTCCCCGCGACGGGTCAGCCCACAGGACCTGTTACCTCCTATACACCCCATAACAGTTACAGGAACTTATTATTGAGCAGTATCACTTCTTCGAACTGCAACGTCTATTTTACGTATGATAGCAGGATAGACCTTAACGGGGATAAAAAACTGACTTCCGTAAAAGTAACCGATGGGAATGGGGCGCTATTAAAAACCGTGAACCTTATTCAGGATTATTTCAAAGCCAATTCATCCGTTGCGAACACGTATGACGTGCAATCGGCCTTATGGGGTGGACCGACGCTGGATAGCAATTGGTTGACAAGAAGATTGAAATTAACTGAGTTGAGGGAGATTTCCTCAGATAGCCAAACTGTTCTCTCTCATAAATTTATCTATAACGAGAGCTCGCTTCCCTTAAAGAACAGTACATCCCGGGATCACTGGGGTTATTTCAACAATGCCGCTAACGGAGGTAATTTATTGCCGGATCTATACTGGGCTTATCCGGGTTTGACAATAACATATCCCGGCCCTGTCTATATCTGTTCATCTCAAACCAATGATTTCGGAAGCAGCAACATATTATATCAGGAAACTTCTCATAAATACTATGAACATTATACCGGGGCCAACAGGGAGGTTGACACCAATTATAGCAAGGCCTTCATGCTTAATGAAATTATCTATCCCACGGGAGGATTTACCCAATTTGATTTTGAGCAGAATACGTATGATAAAGGAAAGTCTTTCGCCAACGATGATCATGCGGCGCTTTATGATTATATATCGAAGACGGACTCCATTGCCTTTCTTACCGGCATACCTGGTATTCCATCCGGATTTTCGAGCACTTACAATTTTAGCATCACGGCCGCCGATACTTTACCCGGAGAAGGATTTGCAAGGGTCAATTTCAGCGTTACGGGGTTACATTCGGGTAGTAATACCAGCAACATCACTACTAATACCGTCATTTCCCTCCTCAATAACAGCAATGTCGTTATGGACCAGACGGGATTTAACTCTTATTCCGGCTTGACCAGTAACCCAGATGGTTCCTATTCCCCCAATCCTCTTAACGAACAACTGCCTATTGGAAATTACAGTATCAAAATTACAGTCGGAGGCAATACCGTAGACAAAAACAGTCCTTATTATGCAGTGGTGGGATCCTGGTGGGTGAGAAAAGACCAGAATACGGATGGAGTGATGTATAAATATGCCGGAGGATTGAGGATTCGGAATATCTCCAGTTATACTTCGACAGGTAATTTGGCTTCTTCTACAAATTATACCTACCATTATTCTGCGGATATAAACCAAAACGGTATTCCTGAGATTTATTCCACGGGTAAAATAATGGAAAGACCTAACTATTTCGATGCTAATTTAATAACAGCCCCTGTGCAGGTCTACCTGAAATCAGAAGCCGGCGGCAATGTTAATATTGGTTATGATAGTGTGGTGATTGAACAAAACAGGATCAGGCATTTGGAAGCCTACAACAATACCTGCTACCGGCCGAACCCTTTTAAGACATATTATACCTTATCGAACTCCGGGGGCGAAATGATGCCGGTAGGGTCTGCACCTCTTCCTTCCTTTTCGGTTCCAAACGAAGGCCTGCCTAATAACACGCTGTATGTCGATATGCTGTTTGACTATATACCTGAAGGGGTCAAAAGCTTCTTTGACAATGCTAACGGCAAACTGACCAAAGCAGTCGACTATTTGTATGATTCTACGACGAAGACGTATACGATTTTAAAACAGACGCAAAATATCTATACTTACAACGGGACAGGAATAGGAGGTGTCATATGGGCGGATCGGATGTATGCTAGCGGTGGCCCATATTCTATATGTTTAAAGGGGCTACCTACTATTTATGGAGTGACAAATTATTTCTACCCGGCCTTGCGTACGGCGGCGGTATTGCCGTTGCAGTCCACAGAGAAAATTTATACAGGGAATGACTCTCTTATCACGACGACCAATTACAACTATACACTTTATGTTCAGTTAAGTAAAAAAACTGTAACCAATAGTAAGGGAGAGACCCTCATCACCTTCTACTCTTATCCATTGGATTACCTATCCTCCACCGGCGCTGACGCTTTCTCAAATGAAATGGCCGCCCTCCGGAATAAAAATATATTAACCCCAGTAATAGAGCAATATGTCCAAAAGAAATCCTCTTCAGGTAGCCTCATCGGGACGCTGCATTCTACGCTAACCTCCTACAAGAGCACTAATAATTTACCTGATTCTGTCTGGACTACAGAATATACCCAACCTTCCACCAGTTTTACACCGCTGAGCACCACCGGGGGCAGTTTAATAAAAGACAATTCTTATATACCACAAATGACGTTTAATAAGTATGACATTGCCGGAAATATAGTGGAGCAACAATTGGTGCATGGTATGAAAAATGTCTATTTGTGGGATTATTCCAATACATATCCTATTTGTCAGGTTGAGAATGCGGACAGCGCCAGCATTGCCTATACTTCTTTTGAAGCTAATGGGACAGGCAACTGGGTGATTAGCGGTGGTACGCTGGTAACCACCGGTGGTATCACCGGTAATAGTTCCTACACCTTATCTTCCGGGAATTCCATCAGCAAATCGGGGTTAAATACTTCCTTGAATTACGTGGTGACGTACTGGTCGAAGAATGGGGCACTATCCATAGCCGGTACGACAGCTACCAGTGGCCTAACCAAAAAAGGTTGGACCTTTTATCAGCATAAACTTGCTGCAGGTAGCGCCTCCGTATCGATATCGGGAACCAATATAACAATGGATGAGCTAAAATTATACCCCGCTGATGCCTCAATGAAGACATTTACTTATCTCCCCGCAATAGGCCCGAGCGCCATCTGCTCGGCAAACGACTTGATTACGTATTATGAGTATGACGGGCTTGGGAGGCTATTGGGTGTACGGGATATGGATGGCAATATCATAAAGCAGTATGATTATAAATATCAGCAGCCGGTACGTTAGCCGGTTCTGATAAGCAGACCCCAAAAGGGTGTCGAATCATCTGTAAACTATAACACGATATTAATTATAATAAGATTGACATGATCTTGAATAAATGGATAAAATGCCTTGGTCTCTTCCTGGCATCGGGGATTGGCAATTATGGTCTGGCGCAGGTAGCACCTATACCGCCAGCGTACGCTGATACTTTAAAAGTAGGCTATGTTCGTGAATGGACGGCTACGGCTCCTGAACAAAGTCCAACGAATCTGATAACCAGGCCGGTCACGGATGTAAAGCAGACCACACGTTATTTTGATGGCCTTGGCAGACCTTTACAGACGGTGGCTAAACAGATCAGCCCTTTGGGAAAAGATCTGGTTACGGCTGTTATCTATGATTCTCTCAGTCGCGAACATTATAAATATCTTCCTTTCGTATCGAATCCCGTTCAAGTGAATAATGTAGCCAATGATGGCAATTTTAAGCTGGATGCTTTTCAGGAGCAGACTGCCTTTGCTCAAACTCAATATCCTGGAGAGAACTATTATTACAACCAGACGAATTTTGAACTGTCTCCCCTTAGCAGAGTCGTGGCCAACTATCCTGCGGGAAACAGCTGGATAGGGGCTGGTCATGGGGAGTCCAGTCAGTACCTTATTAATGAAAGCATTGATAGTGTGCATCTATGGAATATTGCCTATCCACAGGGAAGTATTCCAACGGACGGGGGAATTTACCCGGCGGGACAGTTATATAAGAACATGAGCGTGGATGAGCAAAATCATGCCGTGGTGGAATATAAGGATAAGGAAGGGCATGTCCTGCTTAAGAAAGTACAATTGGCTGACTCTCCTGGCTCTGCACATGTTGGTTGGCTTTGTACCTATTATATATACGATGATCTGAATAATCTGCGATTCGTCCTGCAACCGCGGGCTGTAGAACTGGTCAACAATAGTACTGTCTGGACTATCAGCCAATCTATTGCAGATGAACTCTGTTTCCGGTATGAATATGATGGTCGTCACCGGATGATCATCAAGAAAACCCCCGGCGCCGGAGAGGTCTGGATGGTATATGACAGCCGCGACAGGCTGGTGCTGAGCCAGGACGCTAATCTGAGGGGAAGTTACCAGTGGCTTTTTACCAAATACGATAGCCAGAACAGAATCATCATAGAGGGATTCTATACGGATGCTACCCACACGTCACAGAGCGCTATGCAAAGCTATCTGACGACGCAAAATATGGCCTTTTATGAGACCCAGAATCCCGGTAGCAACCCGCCGTATACCCTCGCTAATAGTTTTCCTGTTATCACCGATGCCACCAAAGTGACGGGTTATAATTATTACGATGATTATTCCTATGCTTACAACTTGTATGGTTATAATTATGAGTATTTTAATACTGCCGATAATGGCCATTTTATGACGGCCAGCACAGTGTATCCCTATCCTCAGCCATTGACCCAGTCCACGCAGACAAGGGGACTGCCAACGGGAAGCTATCATCAGTTTCTTAGTTATGCATCTACCAGTGGGATCATTTCGACCCCCTTTTATGACGACCACAACCGGGTCATTCAAACAGCCACCAACAATATAGGCAAAGGAATAGATGTTCTTACCACTCAATATGATTTTAGCGGTCACCCCTTGCGGACTTTTTTAAGAACGTTATTTGGATCTCCGGTACCGCAGCATCATTATGTACTGACGAAAATGAACTATGATGCAGTTGGACGTTTAAAGAATATCTGGAAGAATATTGACAGCGCCGCCTCCGATCAGTTAATCGACAGTATGCGCTATAACGAGTTGGGGGAATTAAGCAGCAAATATCTGGGCAATAACCTGGACAACCTGGTATACGAGTACAATATCCGGGGCTGGGTGACAGGCATCAACAAGGCCTTTGTGGGGGGCACCGCCAATCATTATTTTGGGATGGAGCTAGGCTATGATGATTCGGCGTCCGTGACAGGTACGACCAGCTATCTGACGCCACAGTTCAACGGCAATATTGCCGGAACGATCTGGAAGAGCGCCGGGGACGGGATTAACCGGAAATATGACTTTACGTACGACAACGTAAACCGGCTTACGGGGGCGGCCTTCCTGCAAAACCCAGGCGGCAACACCTGGAATATAGCAGGGATGGACTTTACGGTAGACAGCCTCGCCTATGACGCCAATGGGAATATACTGAAGATGAACCAGAATGGATTTAAGGTGGGATCCCCGTCTTCTCCTATCGACCTGCTGACGTATTCCTATTATGGCAATAGCAATAAGCTGTTGGGAGTTGGCGATGCGGCGAATGACTCCTTATCCAAGCTGGGAGATTTTCATTACAAAGGAAATAAGAAAGATACTGCGTACACCTACGATGGCAATGGCAACCTGGTCGTGGATAAGAACAAAGGGATGACCATCTCCTATAATTATCTAAACCTTCCTTACCGAGTCAATATGGCAGGCAAAGGGACCATCTTGTATTCCTACAATACAGCCGGTGAAAGGCTTCAAAAACAGACCGTCGACAGCCTTTCCCGCCATGCTACGATGATCCGCTATGCGGCCGGATTGACTTATCAGCAGACCGATACGATCACCAATATGGGGGGCGGTATAGATACAGTCCAGTATATGGGGCTGGAAGAGGGACGCGCCCGCTGGGCCTTCCATAAGTATACGACCGGGACAACCGGCTATGGGTGGGAATATGACTTCATGGAAAGGGATCACCTGGGCAATACCCGCGTGCTGCTAACGCAGCAAAAGGATACGGCCACCTATGCCGCGACGATGGAAGGGGCCTACCGGGCTACGGAAAATGCCTTGTTTTATAATATACCAGCTTCTGTGGTCGCAAGACCTTCAGGCTATCCCGTCGACACCACCGTGACCAACCCCAACGACAGCGTAGTAAAGGTGACCGGCAGTAGTCCTGGCCAGAAGGTCGGCCCTGCGATCATCCTGAAGGTCATGAGTGGAGATAACGTAACCGTAAAATCAAGCTACTATTATAGTAGTTCCTCCACTCCCAATGGTCAGAGTTTATCATACACGGATGTTATCAATTCGCTGGCTACCGGGATCGTAGGCCTGACAGGCGGCGCCCATGGTTCCCTGGCTGATCTAATCGGGCCTTCTACCCCGCTGACGGGGGCCTTGACCAGTTTTATCACCACCAAAAACACGACGGCTACGGGCAAGCCCAATGCCTATCTGAACTATGTTTTATTGGACAATCAATTTAAATATGATAGCGCCTCCAGCGGAGCTTTGCAAGTAGGCGCATCAGGCACCTATAACGGAGGTTTGCAAATTCCACTGACGACAGGAATTTCGATCACAAAGAGCGGATATTTGTATATTTATGTCAGTAATGCCACCCCTTTGTGGGATGTGTTCTTTGATAACCTGATTGTAACGACCCGTAGCGGGCCGATGCTGGAAGAAAATCACTATTATCCTGGCGGACTCACCATGAGTGGGATCTCCGATAAGGCACTTAAGACACAATATGCTCAAAACAAATATCGGTATAATGGGAAGGAATTGCAAAATCAGGAGTTCAGCGACGGGACTGGACTCGAAGAGTACGATTTCGGAGCGAGGATGCAGGACCCGCAGCTTAGCGTCTGGCACAACTTAGACCCGCTTGCCGATGTCAACCGTAGGTGGAGTCCTTTTGTTTACGCGATGGACAACCCGGTCAGGTTCATAGACCCGGATGGCATGGATGCAACTTCATTTGTAAATGATATCTGGAATAAATCGGGTTCAGGGAACACCACCTGGACAAACAACAATAATGGCACTTTTTCTAGCAATAATGGGCAGACTGCTTCAACCGGTGCACATGAGGACGATCTTATTGGTGTAAATACCAAAAATAAAACGGCTACAGTAATTAAGACTAATGATAACTTCGATATGGTTAGCATTGACGGCGCAAAGTCTGTCAGAGTCGATCAGAAGGGGAAAACATTGGCGGATTTAAGGAAAAATGGATATTGGGTGAGCAATGCACCCGAAGGTGTAGGTGATGGCTCTTTTTGGGGCGCATTGCTCTGGTTAGGTGGTGAAAAATTGGGTTCATGGCTGTTCGGCGGGGTAGCAGGTTGGTTTGCGAAAAGTGCTGCTGAGACGGTAAGTGCGGAAGGGGCCGTTTGGGCACAAACGACATTTAGTGGAACATTTAGTGCAGGGGGCAAATTTGCAGGGCAAACAGTTGAAGCTGTTACGGATGCTTTAAGAAGTGGCTCTATATCTGCTGCTGATGTTCCGATTGATGTAATTGCAAGAAACGGACAAACATTTATTTTAAATACCAGATCGTCAGCAGCACTAATGCAGGCAGGTGTTCCACGTAGTGCATGGAATGTTGTCAACAGGACGGGGCAAGCTGAATTTGAAGGAAGATTAACAAATCAGCTATTAAATAATGGCATTCCTAATGGAACAAATACGATAAAATCAGGAAGTACAATTTTAACACATTAATGAATTCAACTAATCTTATACAACTAAGCAAGACTGTGTCTCACGCCTTAAGGCACGAGCCACAGTCTTATAATCTTAAATTAGATAATCAAGGTTGGGCATTACTTTCTGATTTAGCTTTTGCTTTGAATTCTAAAGGGATAGCCGTAGATGAAAATGTAATCATTGAAATGGTAGAGCAATCGGAGAAAAAAAGACATCAAGTATTAAATGGAAAAATAAGGGCTTATTATGGACATTCTGTAGAAAATAAGATTTTGAGATATCCAGTTGAACCACCTGATTTTTTATATCACGGAACAATACAGCGTAATTTAAATGGCATAATAGAAAAAGGACTACTTTCTATGGACAGGCAATATGTTCACTTGTCATTAGATGAAAGAACAGCAGAAATAGTTGGAAGCCGAAGAAATGGAAAATTAGTTATACTAAAAGTGAAAGCTAAGGAAGCGTTTTTTAATCATATACAATTTTATAAAGAAGAAAATGGCGTCTGGTTATCTGACCCAATACCATCAAAATACATAGTAAATTAATGGAATTAATAGAAATAAAAGATCTTTTTGATATGGACTTTGGTTCGCCGTCGCCTACCATAATATCAAACGACAATGAACTGTTTATTGCTTTTTATGCAGATAAAGGAAGTACATCTACTATCCCACAAGTGCGTAATACGATTTATGATACGGGAATTTTTGCCTTAAAATTTAAGATGTATTTGAAATATACATTTGGATTACCAGGAGAAGAAACAATGCATGGTCATCCATACAGTAAATTTGGAATGAAGCCTTACTCGTTTTATGAACTTAGAAAATCAGGCTTTATTAAATCATTGCAAGACATAGAAAAAGTACACCCAGAGTATAATCCCGAAAAATGGAAAATGTATAAACATTACATATTAACGTTTCACGATAATATGTTTGAATGTATTGCCCAAGGTTTTGAGATTAGAGAAGAAAATACATCTCTTTACAATCAAGCGGCAGTGATGCTTAATGAATTATCAGTAAAGCATTTTTAAATTCACAGAGCAGCAATATTTTTAAGTTTAACGGATTTAATGAAGCTCTGCTACCCAGGGCGCAGGCGAGGTAGCTTTCACCACAATCGGTGGGTAATGGAGGAGTATCACTATTATCCGTTCGGACTTACCATGAATGGGATATCCGATAAAGCATTGAAGACAAACTACGCGGAGAACAAGTACCGCTATAACGGGAAAGAACTACAAAACCAGGAGTTCAGCGACGGGACTGGGCTCGAAGAGTACGACTTCGGGGCGAGGATGCAGGACCCCCAACTCGGCGTCTGGCACAACGTAGACCCGCTTGCCGACGTCAACCGCAGGTGGAGCCCTTTTGTTTATGCAATGGACAACCCGGGCAGGTTCATAGACCCGGATGGAATGGATGCAACTTCATTTGTAAATGATATCTGGAATAAATCAGGTTCAGGGAGTACAACTTGGACGAATAACGATAATGGTACTTTTTCTGACAATAATGGGCAGACTGCATCAACGGAGGAACACGATGACGATCATATTACGGTAAACACCAAAAACAAACAAGCTACAGTACACAAGACTAATGATAACTTTGATATGGTTAGCGTTGACGGCGCAGATGCTGTCAAAGTAGACGAGAAAGGAAAAACAGAAGCGGATTTAAAGAAACAAGGCTATTGGGTTGTCCATGGTCCCGAAGGTGTGGGAGATGGATCTTTTTGGGGCGCTCTAATCTATTTGGGAGGGGCAAAACTAAGCAAATGGGTATTTGGCGGGATTGCAGGTTTGTTTGCAGAAAGTGCCGCTTCCAAAGCTTTATCCTCACAAATAGTTGGGATGGCAGAGGAGTTAGGGATTAAAAGCGGTCAAAAGTCATTGAGTACTGAATCTGCTGATCTTATAGAAACATATTTGAATCAAATGAGAAATGGGGCATTCAATTCCGAAAATGGAGCCGCAGGTTTCATAAATCGGGGGCAAACCATATTAACTGATGGTAACCATAGAATGAATGCTGCAATAAAATACGCATTAGAAACAGGGGATAAGAAATACATCAATGCATTAATAAAAAATGGAAATTTTTCAGTCGCAGATCCTGCAGCTTATGGAATTAAAGTTTACCAATTACCAACGAAATAGAACATGCATAACTACTCAATAAATATATTATCTGAAAAATCACCGCAATTTTCTGCTGGAAATGTTTATTTAGTTCAATCAAAAATTGAATTAACCAGGAAAGAACTCTTTACTTCTTCCAATGCATTTTATTTGAATTATGCATTTGACGAAGCTCAAAAAGTGGTTCCTTCTTTTGAGAGTTTGAAGATTGATGAACAAAAAAGGGTGGTGGCGTCTATTCAAAAAATTTATGGATTTAAAATAAGAGTTGATGATTTATTTGGGAAACTTCTCGTTGTATTATTTTTTAATATGGAGTTATACGATTTGTTAATTGTTGGGCTTTTAGGTTTAGGCGATAGCTCCATAGAGACTTTTACTGAATTAGTAAAAAAAATGATAAAAAAGAAATGCAAAGTAATTATTTTGACAAAGACTGCTCCTGAATTACATGAAAGCGTATCTGTTGCTACACTGTGATCTTTGCATCAACCTATACAATTTTTGACAATAAGGCGTACAGGTATTGTAATTGAATAATAACAATGGTGTGGGGTTGGTGTCCACCAGAGATTACGTGTTTATACGGTTGATACTCTTGAGAATTCCACGTAAATTGGCCCTACATTAAACTCTGTCACTATGGTAGAGGAATTCTGGGGAACGTTGTCCTTTTATGATCATCGACATCTCATGTTCAGCCGTGGGTAATGTATCCAATTAGCTGGTTTTATCAGAACAGATTAAATACTGCATGATTAAAGGGCCGCAAGGCCCTTTCTTTGTTGTATAATTCCGCTAAAATAACGAATATTGCCGTAAAGGAGAAGATCATAAGCGGTCTTTTTATACCTCGTGCATCCAATTATCTGGTGATATGAAATGTCAATTTTGTAATGCTATTTGTCAGAAATCCGGAAGGCAGAGAAATGGGGCGCAAAAGCTCTATTGTAAGGAATGCAAAAAATATCAACAAACTACCTATCAATACAAGGCGTGCCAAAGCAATATTAGTCTTATGATCAGCCAATTGGTATGCGAGAGTGTTGGTATCCGGAGCATAGCCCGGGTCTTAAAAATAGGAATCAATACCGTATCGAGAAGGATACTCTCAATAGCCGGCCAGGAAATGTCGTAGACTTTGTCATCGGCAAAAGAACCAAGGCGACTTTGCGCACCCTGATCGATAGCTTATTGGAAACAGGGGTGAAAAAGATCCGGACAGACCGGTTAACACACTATCAAAGACTGATTCCCAGGAAAATGCATCACTACAGTGCTTATGCTATCAACCATATAGAACGGATGAATCTCAATATCCGTACACATATCAAGCGGCTTAGCCGTCGGACGATCTGCTTCAGTAGAAGCATGCTCTTATTGGAAAGCTGCCTGAAAATTTACTTTTGGGGGTAAACATATAAGTGTTCTCCTATTAAAAATATCCCACCTTTTCAGGGGGATATAATAATCGGCAACTCTTCAAATTTGGTCAGTACATCCTTGATACTCTCCCCCCATAACAGGATCTTATCTCCCTTCTCTGCCAGGAACCTAACCTCTTGATCCGGCTGGATCTGGTGGATCTGTAACTCATCTTTTTCTTTTATAAGATATACTAGCATAAAAAAATGGTTTATCGTTAAAAAATAAAGCCCCTTATGCTTTTACGGAACATGGGGTTTTAATACTGTCCAGCATGCTGAATAGTGCTCATCTTAAACACCTACTTACTCCTCCGGAACAAACTAACCGGCAACGGATCGGCTAGGCGTTGTTCGTAGTTCCTGTGTCTGTTGGCGCATCCACGCGCTGCCTCATTTTGTCCGAAGACGAGTTTAAAAACTTGATATTCCAAAATGGAACATCAAGTTGTAGAGGAACAAGAAAAATGCCGTATGCGTTTACAGAGCAGGGGTAGCCATGCTGTCCGGCGTTTTGAGTAGCGATATAGCTATAGAAGTAAATATCCATATCCTTTTTTCATTTTAAGGGGCAGGCAGCAGCGCATAAAAGGAGAATTTTTTATATTTGTAGGCGCCCAGGCGGTTGGGCGTAAACGGCATTAAAAGGCCAGCGCTGGCCAATAGCTGTATCCTTATTTTATAATCAAAACCTTATCTCATGCTCGACCTACTCGCATTATTGGAAGACCAGGCACCCTTATCGCCTGAACTCCGGAACCATTTACAACAGATCATCCATGTAGAAGAATTTCCCAAAAAGGCGCATTTGCTGAAGGCGGGCCACCTCAATACCAAGGTCTATTTTATTATCAAAGGCCTGGTTAGATGCTATGTTGTCGATAGCGAAGGAAAGGAGGAATCTATCTGGTTCTTAAAGGAAGGCGATGTGATCTATCCCCGGGAGGGCTTTGACAAGCAAACCATGACGGACGAAAGCATGCAGGCGCTGGAAGATTGCTTCGTCTATTCCATCAATTTTTCTGAGCTGGAGATCATGTACAAGCAATACCCGGAGCTCAACTTCCACGGGCGTCGGGTGGCCGTTCGCTATAGTCTCCTTTGGTACACGCTTTTCAAACAATTGAAGATGAAATCAGCGCAGGAACGATATCAATTTCTGCTGGAGAATTTTCCGGAACTGGTGCAGCGTGTCCAGGGCCAATACCTGGCCTCTTTCCTGGGGATCAGCCACGGCACTCTCAGCAGAATAAGGGGAATCATTTAGTTAGTAAAAAAATGCAACGATCACTCCCTGAGCCCTTTACTTGAAATTTGTTGACAAAACGCAAATTTTTTAATTTTTCTGCATCGTAAATTCGGGGTATAACCTTATGTCTTTACGCTATGGAGGAATATGTCAAAAAACTGAGAGCCCAGTTAGAGGAGGAACTGAGCGAAATCGACCCGGAAAAGAGTCCTGTGAAGGGGCATGATCAGCGTGTAAAATTGATAAAGAAAGCTATCGGCACGCTGAAATCATATTTGAAAAAGCACCCTTTAAAAAACGCCGCAGAATATGCCTATTATTTCAAACATCTAGTCCCCCTTTTTTATCAGCCTTATATTTATTATACAAAGCTTTATAATCTTGAACTAACCCGGATAAGCTCACCAGAAGAATCTTTACCATTATTTATTGAAGACGAATTGAAGGCAATAGACGTTTTTTATCAAAAAAATGAAGACTTCTGCCGCTACTGTTATATGGGCGCCACTTTTATGGACGAACAATTGTTCACCCATGGAATACCTGAAAACTGGATCCTGGATGAAGTAGCTCTAACCATGGACGATGAATTCTGTCTGGCAAGTTACCGTCTTTCCTGCATCAAGGCGTATGAGGCTTATAAGTCCTTCCTAAAAGATGAAATAAACAGGCTGAAGAATCCGCAAGCCGTTGATGCCAACCAATGGCAAGGCAGGAAATATACCTGGGAGTGTAAGGATACGGACCTGGTGGAAGTGATCTATGGATTGGCCGGAACGAATGCAATCAAATTAAATGGCCGTAAAATGACTATCAAAGATTTTAAAGCCATGTGCAAAGACTTTTTTGGAATAGATTTAGGGAATATATATGATACACGCGGCCGTAATTTAAAGAGAAAAATAGATCAGGTCCGCTTTCTGAACAGCATGATACAGACCATTATTAAAGAAAAGTAACTACTTCCTCCGATATATGTAAAGCGCCTTCCATGCGAAGGCGCTTTTATTTTAACGAGTTACAAAAAAAATCATGCGACTCGCAGGCGAGTCGCATGGTATTTATTTTATCCAGCTCCCAATCTATCCCACATTTGTCTTGCAAATAACATTCATCACCTAAAAGCAAAACAAATGTCGACCATCCAATCCAGCGCCTGATAGCAGCGCCAAGAAAGGTTAAAAAATGCCCTGCCCCCGGCGGCAGTCACACACAAAAAAAGGAGGTATCCGGAGGCTGCTTGCCCGGGTGACGGGGTCTTAGCAAGCAACAATTTTTCACAAGATTAAAAATCGAAGTTTATGAAACAATGAATTAAATGTTCCCGACGGTGGGTGGGGCTGGCCGCAATGATAGCGGCCTATCAGGTAGCCGCGGCGCAAACGGCCGATGGGAACAATGGGATCAACCAGGCCAATACGATGATCAGATCCTATTTCGACACGGGCACCCAGCTGATGTACGGCGTGGGAGCGATCCTTGCGCTGATCGGAGCGGTGCGGGTCTACACCCTATGGGGCCAGCACAATGGCGAGGCGACCAAAGCCGCCGCGGCTTGGTTCGGCTCCTGTGTGTTCCTCGTGGTCGTGAGTACCGTGATCCGCAGTTTTTTTGGATTATAATTTTTAAACGGGATAAAGAACAAGACTATGGCTACGAGTGCCTATATCATCAACAAGGGGGTGCAACGCCCCATCGAATTCAAGGGGCTGCGGGGACAGTATATCCTCTATGCCGGGGCCCTGCTGGTCGGAGACATCGTTGGCTTTGCCGTCCTCTACCTGCTCGGCATGAATTCCTACCTATGCCTGGTGATCGTGGCAGGGCTGGGAAGCCTCGGGATCCGGCAGATCTATCGGCTCAGCCGCCGTTATGGCGAATTCGGCTGGATGAAAAAAAGGGCCCGTAAAGGCATCCCAAGGGCCATCCGTTCTTTCTCCCGAAAACCATTCACCACATTAAATAAAAAACATGGAAAAGACATGGGGCGAACTAATGCCCATTCTGGAAATTAGTGACGACTGCATCCTCTCCAAACAGGGAGACTGCACGGTCGCCTTTGAATTGACGAAACCGGAAATATTCACCTTGTCGACTGCTCAATATGAGGCTTATCACCAGACCTGGGTAAAAGCCATCAGCCTGCTGCCGCCTTCCTCCATCCTGCATTGCCAGGACTGGTACCTGGAAAAGAGCTATGAGAGTGATCCGGCTATCGTGCGGGATAATTTGTTGGACCGGGCGAATGAACGGTTTTTTCAGAGCCGTCGGTACCAGGACCATCGGGCCTATCTCTTCCTCACCAAAAAACCGGCTAACCGGAAGCCGGCGACTTCAGCCCTATCTTCCCTATTACAGTCAACCCTGGTCCCGGCCGAATTGCTGGATGAAATAGCGGTGCAGGATTTCCTGGGGAGCGTAGGGCGATTCGAACGGATCCTGATTGACAGCGGGCTGGTGCGGCTGCGGAGGATGGGTACCGATGAATTAACAGGCAATAAAGAGCAGGCCGGCATCATCGAACAATATTGCCAGCTCTCGGCGAGGGGGCAGTATCCGGAGCTACGCGATATCGCCTTCGATCCCGGCGGGATCCGGATCGGTGACTATGAGACGCTGTTGTATACCCTGGCCGACCCGGAGCACCTGCCTTCCCAATGCGGCAGCCGGGTAGACTATGGTCCCTACTCTACGGAACGCACGCCGTTCCCGATCGGGTTCGCTACGACGCTGGGACCGCTGTTGGAAGGCAATCACATTTACAATCAATACATCCTTTTGGAGGATGGGCAGGCTACCAAAAAGAAGCTGGAGCTAAAGCGCCGGCGGCTGCAATCCCTCTCTGCCCATAGCCGGGAGAATGTCGTGACCCGGGAGGCGGTGGATGGCTTCCTGAATGAGGCGACCATCGGGCAGAAACAGTTGATAAAAATGCACGCCAATGTCTTTGCCTGGACAGCCGATCCACGGGAGGTCGCTTCCCTGCGCAACGGGATCAGCTCCGCTATCGCGCGGATGGGCGCTTTTCCCCACCTGGAGACGGTCGGCGCCCCGCAGATCTGGTATGCGGGCATCCCCGGCAATGCCGCCGGGCTGCCGCTAAACGAGACGGTTGACTGCTTTGCGGAGCAAGCGGTTTGTTTCCTGGTCCCGGAGACACATTACCGCTCTTCGGATAGTTCCTTCGGCATCCGGCTGGGGGACCGGATCTCCGGCCGGCCTTTGCAGGTGGATCTCAGCGATGAACCGATGCAGACCGGGCAGATCACCAACCGGAATAAATTCGTGCTGGGTGGGTCGGGCAGCGGCAAATCCTTTTTCACGAACCACCTGATGCGCAGCTATCATGAACGAGGCGCTCATATCGTCATCATAGACATCGGCAATAGCTACAAGGGGCTTTGTTCATTCGTGGAAGGGTATTATTTCACCTATACGGAAGAAGAGCCGATCCGGTTCAACCCCTTCTGACTGCCGGACGGAGAGATCCTGGACACGGAGAAAAAGGAAAGCATCAAGACCCTGCTGCTGGCCCTCTGGAAAAAAGATGACGAAGCATTTTTGCGGTCTGAATATGTAGCGCTGTCGAATGCCCTGCAACTTTACTACCAGGAACTGGATCATCATAAAGACCTGTTTCCCTGCTTCAACACCTTTTATGAATTTCTTCGGGATGACTTCACCCGGGTGCTGGCGACGGACCGGGTCAAGGAAAAGGATTTCGATATCGATAATTTTCTCTACGTGTTAAGGCCATTCTATCGCGGAGGAGAATATGACTATCTCCTGAATGCGACGGAACATCTCGACCTGCTGCAACAAAGATTCATTGTCTTTGAACTTGACAATATCAAGTCGCACCCGATCCTGTTCCCGGTCGTCACCATTATCATCATGGAGACCTTTATCAGCAAGATGCGCAAGCTGCCCGGGATCCGCAAGGTAATCCTGATAGAAGAGGCCTGGCGGGCGATTGCCCGGCAGGGCATGAGCGAGTATATCAAGTATTTGTTCAAGACAGTCCGCAAATTCTATGGCGAAGCGATCGTCGTCACCCAGGAAGTGGAGGATATCATTTCCAGCCCGATCGTCAGGCAGGCGATCATCAACAACGCAGATTGTAAGATCCTGCTCGATCAAAGCAAGTTCCAGAACAAGTTTGACGAGATCCAGGACCTGCTGGGGCTGACGGAAAAAGACAAGGCGCTGGTGTTGTCCGTCAATAAGGCGAATGAACGGGGGAGGAAATACAAGGAGGTCTTTATCAGCCTGGGTCCTTCGAATTCGAAGGTGTACCGGACGGAAGTGTCGCCGGAGGAGTATTACACATACTCCACGGAAGAGTCTGAAAAGGTCCTTGTGCAAAAACATGCTGCGGAGCAGGGCAGCTTTCGCAAAGGCATCGAAGCCCTGGTGGCGGGTCTGCGGGGAGGGGTTAGCATGATCGTGCTCTTTATCATCCTGGGATGGATGGCTTTGGGAGGTTGCAAAAAACCACCGGACGAGGCTCCTGTTTTCCTGCCGGGTATCTATGTCAGTGAATCGGTCAACGAGTTCTGCCATATCAGGGATACACTCATCATCCGGAGAACGCCCCTGGGCAGCGCCGGTTATCTCGTGACACGCCGGTCCTGCTTTTTCCGGGTGAAGGGGGGGCGGGAGCTGGCGGGGGAATATCAATCGGAGGAGTGGCAGGCGGGTTATAATGCGCCGGATTTCCTGCTGATCTCCGTGTCGAAAGCCGATAAGATCCGGTACGACCCGGCGACCAATAAAGTATACAAACGGGATTTTGAGTATGAAAAAATCGAATAAAATAGTCTCTATAAAACGAGTTGTTCTGTGCTTGTTGTTGTCTATCGGTCTGTTAAACCTGGCGCTCTTCGGGGCCCAGGCACAGATCGAGATCATCGACGAAGCGATCAAGGCGGCGATCATGGCCGTGGACCTGGGCATCCAAAAAATACAGACGGAGACGATCTTTTTGCAGGATGCGCAGAAGCAATTGGAAAACGTCATGCAGCAGACGCAACTGACGGCGATTACCGACTGGGTGCAGCGGCAGAAGGATCTCTATGCGAATTATTACGCGGAGCTCTGGCAGGTGAAAAGCGCAATCGCCACCTATAGCAAGGTGAAAGCACTGATTGAAAAGCAGGCCCGGCTGGTGTCGGATTATAAGAAGGCGTATGCGCTGGTGCAGCAGGACCCGCATTTCAGTCCGGCGGAAGTCAGCCATATTCTCCGGGTCTACCAGGGCATTCTCAAGGAAAGCATGGATAATGTCAACCAGCTGGCGCTGGTAATCAATGCCCTGCTGACGCAGATGGAAGACGGGGACCGGCTGCGGATCATCGATGGGGCCAGTGGCAGGATCGATCATAACTATAGCGACCTGCAACGGTTCACCCAGGAAAACACCTTGCTCAGCCTGCAACGGGCGAAAGACCAGCAGGACTGGGCAATGATCCGGGCATTGTATGGACTGTCGCCGTAGACATCGGGTTCGCCCGCATTTATAAAATTTCAATTAGTATCAGTATGTACAAGAAAATAATATTGGGTATTGTCCTCGGTGGATGGGTGACTGGTCTCCCGGCCCAGGGAGCTTCACCCACCATATGGGAACAGATCACAGCCCTGCAAAGCTACATCGTGACGACGGAGAAAGGCTACCGGCTGGTGGAAAAGGGATGGCAGGGGATCGGAGACATTAACTTCGAGGAGTTCAATCTGCATCACCTATTCTTTAGCTACCTGTCAGCCGTGAACCCGGCAATAAAAAATAGTCCGCCGGTATCGGCCATCATCCGGATGCAGGCAAATATGATCGATCGATTCGCCGATGCGCTGGCACGGTGGATGACATCGCCCTGGTTACAACCAACGGAGGGGAATACGATCAACCAGATATATGTCGCCGTGATAAAGGAATGTACGGAGAATCTGACCAATCTGCAAAAACTGCTCGCGGACAGTCTGTATATTATGACGGATGGAGAGCGGATGAGGGGGATAGAAACAATAGCGACCATTGTGAAGGCGCAGAACAAAGATGTATCCAGGTATATACGGGGGATGGATGCATTGATTGCCTGGCGGCAGCGGGAGCAGGAAGAAACCGGTGCCCTGGAAAGATGGATCGTGAACTTTTAAAAATCGAAGTCATGTTGAAAAAATGTGTGGTGGCGCTGATCGTCCTGGCGCTTAGTGCAGGGAATGCCCGGTCGCAGACGATTGGGCAGCTGCTGGAGCAGTTGAGTCTCGACGTCCAAAAGCTATCGGAGCTAAAGACGATCCTGAATGATATGTATACCGATTATGCCATCGTCAACAAGGGCTATACGGACATACGAAATATCGCGGAGGGTAATTTCAACCTGCACAAATTATTTTTGGATGGGTTGCTGCTGGTTTCTCCTGCGGTACGAAATTATCCCCGGGTGCCGGCGATCATCGATGCGGAGTACAGCATCGTGCGGGAATATAAGACCGCGACGGCAAGGGCAATTGCCGGCGGGCATTTTACCCCGGAGGAATTAACCTATCTCGGCAATACCTATTCCTTGCTCTTCCGGCGAAGCGCGGAATGTATCGAAAGCCTGACGATGGTGATGACGGATAACCAGCTTAGGCTGTCGGATGACGGGCGGATCCAAACGATCGATCGCATCTATGCCGACATTACCGGGCAGCTTAAGTTTCTCCGTCAATTTGATAACGCAGTATCCCTGCAAGCCATCCAGCGGCTCAAAGCGGCCGGGGATGTGAGCACCCTACAAAAGATCTATGGAATAACGAATTAAAATCACTTACATGAAGAAGCATTTTAAAAATGCCCTTATCGGGGCAGCGGGCATGCTATGCCCGGTTCTAAGCCAGGCGCAGGACAGCGGACTCTCCGGGGAAATCGGCGGGCTGCAGGCCACTTTGCAGCAGGTCTATAACACCATGATCGTACACTGTTCGGAGCTGATCGGCGTCAGCCGGGCGATTGCGGGATTGGCTACGCTCTGGTTTGTGGCCGCGAGGGTGTGGGGGCATATCGCCCGGGCCGAGCCGGTGGACGTGTATCCTTTGCTGAAACCGTTTGGGATCGGGCTGGCGATCACGCTCTTCCCCTATGTGATCGCGTTGATCAATGGCGTCATGCAGCCTGCCGTCAGCGGGACGGCGGCCCTGGTCAATGATTCCAACCAGGCGGTAGCGACGCTGTTGCAACAGAAACAGGAGGCCCTCAAAAATTCGAATGACTGGCAGATGTACGTGAATACAGACGGCAGCGGGAATCTCGACAAATGGGAGGCCTTGTCCGGGGAGGCGGATTCCGGTGTTTTTTCCGGCGTATCGAACCGGGTGAAGTTCGAGATGGCCAAGGCTTCCTATAACCTGAAGAATTCTATCAAGGTCTGGTTATCGGAGATCCTCCAGGTGCTGTTTGAAGCGGCAGCGCTCGCCATCAATACGGTCCGCACCTTCTACCTGATCATTCTGGCCATCCTGGGCCCGCTGGCTTTGGGGTTGTCTGTTTTCGACGGGTTCGGGCATCTGCTCACCAACTGGCTGGCGCGCTATATCAATGTCTTCCTCTGGCTACCCATCGCGAATTTGTTCGGCTCGCTGATCTCACAGATCCAGCAGGAGATGATCCGGCTCGATATCGCGCAGCTGAACAGCAGCGGGCAGACCAGTTTCGGTCCTACGGACAGCGCCTATATCGTTTTCCTGCTGCTGGCGATCGTGGGCTATTTCACCGTGCCTTCCATCGCCAATTATATCGTGAGCGGCGGGGGAATGGGGGCGCATCTGACGAAGGTGAACAGACGCCGGCTGTAATAAAGAGTATTTCATTTAAAAACCAATACAATCATGTTCCCCAAAACAAAAAATATAGAGACTGCCTTTCAGCATATCCGTCTTTTTTCTCTTGTATTTCTGATCGCCTGTGCGGGGCTGACCGGGTTAATCGTCTGGAGGGTGTTGAGACTGGCGGAGCAGGGACAGGGAAGGGTCTATGTGCTCACCAGCGGTAGAATACTGGAGGCATTGGCCAGTGACCGGAAAGAGAATATTCCCGTCGAGGCAAGGGATCATATCCGGAGTTTTCATCAATACTTCTTCACGCTGGCGCCTGATGAGAAAGTGATCAATGCCAACATTTCCCATGCGTTCTACCTCGCGGACGGTTCCGCCAAGCGGTTGTATGACAACCTGAAAGAGAATGGCTACTATGCCGGGATCATCTCCGGTAATATCAGCCAGGAGATCGGGATCGACAGCATCGCGCTGGATACGAAGGTTTATCCCTTTTACTTCCGGTGCTGGGCCACGCAGCGCATTATCCGGACGACCAGCCTGATTACCCGGGGGCTGCTAACGGAAGGCTGGCTGCGCACGACCGTGCGGTCCGAGAATAATCCCCATGGGTTCCTGATCGAGCGGTGGAATACGATCGAAAACAAGGATCTCAAAATCGAGAAACGATAACAATCATTTATTCATTTTTAAATTTTATTAGCATGAAAACGTCCATCCTACATTCCCTTAATTTTTTAAAGAAACGAAAGTTGCTGCTGATCCTGCCTTTACTGGTCCTGCCTTGTCTTTATGCCGTGTTCTACTGCCTGGGAGGAGGCCGGGGCCCCAGGAAGCAGGAGGCGGCTA
>Ga0179596_10000075_pt1 | contig 95758 bp, 80 predicted proteins | sample CZODoug1_1_08_16_FD_155494 | JGI IMG/M metagenome (GOLD analysis project Ga0179596, IMG submission 155494) | Vadose zone soil fungal communities from Angelo Coast Range Reserve, California, USA - CZODoug1_1_08_16fungal (Illumina Assembly) | ecosystem: Environmental > Terrestrial > Soil > Vadose... | reverse complement strand
CGCCTCTCCCTATGACCCCAAGGAACGAGGCTCGAGCGGCGGCGATGAACTATTTACCAATGCGATCGTCGCGGTGAATGCGGATACCGGTGCCTATGTGTGGCACTACTCGACCACTCCCGGTGACGGCTGGAATTACGATGCGACCATGCCCTCCGTGCTTGCCGATTTGTCGATTGGCGGTAAGACCCGCCATGTCGTGATGACCGCGCCCAAGAACGGCTTCTTCTATGTACTTGATGCTCGCACGGGCAAACTGGTCAATGAGCCGAAGCCGATCATCCCGGTGAATTGGGCGTCCAGAATCGATATGGCCAGCGGTCGGCCGGTGCCTCTCGACGAGGCGAAATATTGGTTGAAGGGAGCTAAGGGCGCTCTGGTGTCTCCGAGCGATGATGGAGCCCACAGCTGGATGCCGATGAGCTATAGCCCACAAACCGGGCTTGTGTATATCCCCGCGATGAACAGTCCGGTATTCATGGCCTCCGCCGGCGACGGGAAGCCAGCGGTGGACGATGCGTATTATCCTCTGGAGCATAAGCTGACGTCCAAGGGAACTCTGCTTGCCTGGGACCCCATAAAACAGCAGGCCCGTTGGCAACGCGACATCGGCCCTCCCGTTGAAGGTGGGATTCTGTCCACGGCGGGGAATCTAGTGTTCCAAGGGACGACCGCCGGCTATTTCAATGCCTATCGGGCCGACACGGGAGAGAAGCTGTGGTCGTTCCCGACCGGATCGGGTGTCCTCGCCGCCGCCAGTACCGTGGAGATCGACGGGGCTCAATTGATTCTCGTCGCCGCGGGGTCCGGCACCACATCCGGATTCGGTGCCGCCGCGGCGAACTTGATGGGCAAGGCCGCAGGGCCGACGCGACTCCTGGCGTTTTCCCTCAAGGGCACGGCGCATTTACCTCCCTCTAATAGGCGTCTCGAGCCATTTCCAAAACCTCCGGCACCGGAAGCGGATGCTGCTCTAGCCGGGCAAGGCCGGAATGTCTTCAATGATCGAGGATGCGGGATGTGTCATGGCCTTGCGTTGGATGTCGGCGCCGGTTCGGTACCCGATCTGCGCCGAATCAATGCGGCAACCTACGCGCTATTTTCCCAGATCGTCCGTGGTGGACTTTACAAGGCCGCAGGCATGCCGGTGTTCGCTGATGCCATTCGCGAGGACGACCTGCCGGCACTCAAGGCCTACATTATCAATGAAGCTTGGAAAAAATATCGCGCAGAGTCAGTGTCCAGCATTCCACAATGACATGCTGAGAGGGGCGTGACAACGATGGAATCGCTAACTCATGTCTCGCCTAGCGGCTGCACTCCCTTGTCGGACTTCGCTCACTGACGCGACCTCTCTTCATACAATTTGTCGGGGTCGTAAACGGAGAAGAAGTACTCCACAGGGCCATCAGACTCCCATTTGCCTCTCCACCCTTTTGGTACGAAGATGGCGTCGCCGGCGCCCACCTCGATCACCGTTCCATCGAGCGACGTATATTTTTCCCTTCCCTTAAGAATGACGAGAAATTCGTCCACCGTATCCGGTTCATCGACGTCGGTCACACCTTTTTTCGTCCAGGACAGGCCTGCTCGGAAATTCTTGTCGGCGGAGTGCCCCATGATTCGCCAATTGAAGCTCTGGTTGGTGTGAACGTCCGGGGTGGCCTGCCGGCCTGGGTCATGTCCGGAGATCTTAGTGGGGTGCAACACCTCCTGTGCCGTCGCCGGAGACGCGGTGACGCATAGAGAGCCTACCAGTGTCAAAGTGCAGATCGGATACTTAAGAGTTTTAATAAGTGTGCCGTACACAGGTATCTCCATGTTATGCAAGTGGGGGGTACGCGTTCCGTGAGCCCCGACGAGGCCGTGTTGCTGTTTTCCAGAACTAAGACGGTTCGAGCCGGTGATAATGTATTCCTATCGACCAAGCCCCGACTGCACCAAAAGTACAAGACCGAGCACGCAGAACGTCTTAGCGGGTGCTCGTAGACGTTTACGCGAGGATCGGGATGTTACTGCTTAGCCGTCAAAAACAGTCTGCGTTGCGTGCGTTCCCGTTGACATTGCTTCTGGTTACCGCGGTTGCCGCGGAGTCGACCGCAGCGCCGACGGACGGCTCGACCGCACGCTATACGGACGGCAACGATCGCGGCGATTGGCCGGGCTACGGCCGGACATTCGGCGAGCAACACTACAGCCCGCTCGCACAGATCAATCAGGACACCATCGGCCGACTAGGCCTCGCTTGGTCGATGGATCTGGAACCGACGGCGAACTCCGTGACCCAGCCGATCGCTGTCGACGGGGTGCTTTATTTCGCCAACGGCCACAGCATCGTCCACGCGGTAGACGCAGCCAACGGGAACCCCCTGTGGCGCTTTGATCCCAAGGTGTCCGAGGCCGCGGGATTTAGGTTGCGGATGGCCTACGGCAGCCGCGGGATCGCGTGGTGGAGCGGCAAGATTTATACCGGCACGCAGGACGGGCGCTTGATAGCGATTGACGCGAAGACCGGCACGCAAGTGTGGAGCGTCCAGACATTGAGCGAGGGCATGGATGCCGACATCAACGGGCCGCCCCGCGTGTTCGACGGGAAGGTGATCATCGGGTTCGCGGGTGACGTCTTTGCGAACCGTGGGTATGTCACCACGTATGACGCGGAAACCGGCAAGCAGTTGTGGCGCTTCTACACGGTACCGGGCAACCCGGCGAAGGGCTTTGAGAACAAAGCGATGGAGACGGCTGCCAAAACCTGGGCCGGGGAATGGTGGAAGGTCGGTGGTGGGGGCAATGTCTGGAACGCCATGAGCTACGATCTCGAGACCCACACGGTCTATCTGGGCGTAGGCAACGGCTATCCGTGGAACCGGCGGGCTCGTAGCAAAGATCAAGGTGACAATCTATTCCTCTCCTCGATCGTTGCATTGGACGGGAGAACGGGTGAATACAAGTGGCACTATCAGGTGAGCCCTGGGGATACCTGGGACCACGAACCCATGGAGGATATGGCACTCGCCAATCTCATCATCGCCGGAAAGTCGCGCAAAGTGCTCATGCAGGCATCAAAGAACGGCTTTTTCTATATCCTTGATCGCGTCACGGGAGAATTGATCTCCGCGGAGCCATACGCGAAGGTCACCTGGGCAAGTCGGATCGACCTCAAGACCGGTCGTCCGATCGAAATCCCCGGAGTGCGTTATCCAAATGGTCAGACCGTTGAAATCTGGCCGTCTGCGGCGGGCGCCCATGGTTGGCTGCCGATGGCTTACAACCCGACGGCGCGTCTAGCCTATATCCCCGTGACGGAGATTGGCTATCGATACAGCGATACGGGCATCGATGTGAAGAACTGGCGCCCGCCTGCCGATCACTCGGTCGATTTGGGACTCAATTATGAGCCGATCACAGGTACTGGGGCGTTGGTCGCATGGAATCCGGTCACCCAGACGGCGGTATGGACAGTGCCTCACCCGACGAACGTCAATGGCGGTGTGATGGCGACGGCCGGCGGCCTGGTCTTTCAGGGCACGATTGACGGTACCTTCGAGGCGTACGCCGCCGCGACGGGGAAGGTTCTATGGTCCGTTTCCGTCCACGCTCCGCTGATCGCGCCACCGGCTTCCTACACGGCGAATGGCCGACAATATGTGACAGTGCTTACCGGCCTCGGTACGGGCGCCGGACTGATGGCGTCCGAGATTCCGGGCGCTGAGAAATACGGCATTGATCCGCGCAGCCAAGCGAGGCGCGTGCTCACCTTCGCATTGGATGGCAAAGGGATCCTTCCGCCCGCCGAAGCGGCCATTCCTCTTATGATCCAGGATCCCGGGTTCAAGCCCGACGCACGGAGCGCCGAGGCGGGCGAGATGATATACGATCAGCGCTGTTGGATCTGTCATGGCAAGGCCGTCGTGGGTGCGATCCATGCACCGGATCTACGGCAATCCGCCATACCCCTGTCGGCTGAAGCCTTTGCCAACGTCGTGCACGACGGGCGACTCACGTCCATGGGCATGCCCACCTTTGGCGAGTTGACGGATGAGCAACTGGGAGACTTGCGTCAGTACATTCGAACCGAGGCGCAGAAACTGCGCCAAAGGAGCGACATCAAGACAAAGTCCCAGTGAAGCGGTTGTGCGAGCGGTCGTGATCGACAGCCCACGAAGAGACTTGGGATCCCTCACTGTAGTGGCGCCAGCCACTGCGCTAATTGTGACTGGACGGATGCCTGGGGCACAAATCATCGTAGCGCGATCTCTGCTTGGCAATGATCCGCGGCGACAGGGGCGGCCGTTGGACAGCCTCAGGCGACCGGTGCTTGCGCGGGCGATGCAAAAGCCTTCGAAGAGTACCGGGCAATCTTGCAGGGCGTCGCCAACTTTCAATACTTAGGTGCGGACGCGGGCGCCGCCTGTTGCTCGGCATTTTGGCCTGTCACTGGATACTTACTTTCTACTCAACAAGCTGACATGGGAAGAGACTTGGAACGCCATATCTGATGGAGCACTGCGGATTGCGACCGGCGACTTCGACGGGTCACAGACCTCGGTTGATCAAGTGCTGAGTGGGATGCCGGACTTCTTAGCGACACTCAAAGAGAGCGGTATATCTATCGGCATGATCGAAGCCATGGTTGAGCAACTCAAATTAACGCACGCTGCGGGCGGCGGCGCGAAGGAGATTGCGTACATGACCGAGGCGCTTTGGGACAAACGTCGCTCCGGGATAATCCCAGCGAAAATGCCGACCGAGTAGGGGCCCGCGCAATTCGGTTGGGTGCAATGCTTAGCGATTTCTCGGCAGCTCCGCGACGCTCCATCCGCACGCCGGCTCGTGGCGGCGAAGCGTTTCGATCAACGGGAGAAGCTCTGACTCTAGATGATGCCACTTGCCGATCGACGACGAATACATGGGCTGTCTGACCTGGGTGGCGCTGGCGGTCGTAACCGCAGTGCTCTGTTGATGAAACGCCAGGCATTCATCCTGCCAAGCCAAACCGCAGTGCGCCACGATGCGGCGGCTGATTGCTTCCTGGTGAGTGACGAGATCTTCGTAGTGAACGACCAGAAGGGTGTCTCCTAGTACGTCGCACCAGTGGCGCATCAAGCGATGCCAGGCGGCGTAGTATTGGCCTAACTCGGACAAGTCATAGGAGAAGGGATATGCTCCGGCAAATAGCGTCTTATACATCGCGTAACAGCTATCCATCGGCTCGCGCATTAAAGCCACGATTCTAGCGTGCGGCAATGCGCGCCGGATGAGCCCGGCATTCAGATAATTGAGGGGCAGCTTATCCACGAAATGAGGAGAGCCGGCCGTCTGGGGCCGCGTCGCGTCAATGTACGCGCGACCAAGCGCCGCCGGATCCACATCCAACGCCCGTTCTACGATCTCGGCGGGTCCGACGGCTTCCCCGCTCTGCCGGACGGCCTTGAACAGCTCGTGCGGAAACGCCTGCAGCTCTCCCGCAGCTATGACATTGCTGTGGCTGGTCAAGATTCGCTCCACCAGCGTTGTGCCGCTGCGCGGCAATCCAATGACAAATATGCATTCCTCCGTCTCGAAACCTACGTCAACATTCACTTCCGCTCGATCGTGCAGGCGGATTATTCGATCCATCAACGCAACGTCATCGCCGACGTTGTATTTGATCTGTCGCCGCTGAAGATCGCATGCCCGTTTGAGATATCCAAACGATGCTTGGTAGCGGCCGGTGTCTTCGAGTTCCTTGGCGAGCGCAAAGCACAAAGTGACCTCATCCAAGGGTGTTCGCTGCGCTTGGCGAAGCCGCTGAGTCAATTCGTCAACATGGTTAGCCGCTGGCGTTTGGGCCCTGAGAGAAGCTCGCATATGGTACGCCTGACTGTCGTCAGGCCGAATAGCGATGACTCGGTTCAAACTCGCTTCGGCCGCAGACAGATCACCTGTCATTCTTTGGACGGTTGCAAGATTGTAGAGATGGTTGCTGTCATGGGGGGACAATTCTACCGCGCGGCGAAACAGCGGGAGGGCGCGTGTTGGTTCGTCACAGAACGACAGAAGGGTTCCCAGGGCATCGTTCCAATCAGCGCGATTCAAGTTCATAGCGGCCGCCCGATCAGCCACTTGCAACGCCTCGCGCCTTTGACCGGATACAACCAGGCACTGACCGTACTGAATGAGTAACGCGGGGTCTGTGGGCGCCAGTGCGACCGCGCGCTCCGCGCACGAGCGTGCGGTCGCCAGATTCCCCGTGCGCATATGCAGCGCACAGAGCAGGTGCCACACGGATGGATTGGCGGGCTCGCGACTGACGAGTGCTTCCGCGATTATAGCGCTTTGGCGGACGTCTCCCGCAGCGAACAGTGATTGGGCGTCCGCGAGTTGGCCGCTCACTGTCCCCTCCATTGATCCATAAATGTCACCCCCTGCAATATTGAATTCGCCGCCGGAATATCGAGCGACAATTCAGGATGCCTCTTTCAATGCCGTGAAGCCGCTTATCGTGCGACCGATATGGAATCTACCTTTAGGACCTGTTGCAGCGCACCGAGCAATGCGCTGCCGTCAAATGGCTTGTGGAAAAATCGCTGTGCTCCCTGTTCCAAGTAGTATTCCTCGCCCTTATCCGTCGGTCTGCCGGTAATCAAGATAACCGGCAGACTCGCATACTGTTGTCGAACGATTGCCAATAGTTCGAGCCCCGATAGCACCGGCAAACCTATATCAGAGATCAAACAATCCACATCCTTCAGAGAATCCGACGAAATGAATTGCTCCGCGCTTTCGAATAATCGAACTGCGAGGCCGCCGGACTCGAGCAGGCTTTCAAGAGATTCCAACACGCGGTGGTCGTCATCGACGACGGCGATGACGAGATTACGTCGAGTCATTCGGGGGGCGTCCGTTACCATTGCAAAAGTCTAGCGGTGCTGGTGCCACTGCTTCCATAACAACTTTCTATGGTGTCCGAGACTGGTGACCAGTAAGGCGGCTCGCCATTCGGACAAGATCCGCAAACGAGTCGGCGGCCATCTTTTTCATGATCTGCCCGCGATGAAGCTGTAGCGTCACCTCAGAAATGCCGAGCGTGGCCGCCGCCTGCTTGTTGAGCATTCCGCTGGCGACGAGCGGAAGTACCTCTCGTTCGCGCGGTGTCAACAGCGCGAAACGGTCGTTGAGCTTCGTAAGCTCAACGAGCTCACGTCGTCTTTCGACGTCACGTAACAATGCGGCCCGAATGGCGTCCAATAGTGCCGGTGAATCGAGCGGCTTGGTAAGGAACTCGATTGCGCCTGCCTTCATAGCCCTGACCGTCGATGGAATGTCGCCGCGGCCAGAGATGAAGATGATTGGGATCTCATGCTCGTTGCGCAGACGGCTTTGCAGGTCAAGACCGTTAACGTCGGGTAGCTGCAAGTCCAACACCAGACACGCTGCGGTATCGTCTCGCGCATGCCGCATATAGTCCGTCGCAGATACGAAGGTGATGACGGCAAGACCGTGCGAGGCAAGAAGTTCGGAGACTCCTTCCCGTACGGCCAGATCATCGTCGACGAGGTAGACTACTTGACTTTTTGCGTCCACGGATCGCTCCTTTACGGCGCATTGTATGCGCGTTTGCGGGCCGTAAATGCCTGACGTGGGCCAAGTTGCCCGAATCTGTGCCACCCTATAGAAATCTATAGTAGAGGGGATACCCCAGTACCTATATATTTAAGGAGCGGGTAGCTAAAAAGGGGAGTGGATTATGTCGTCCGTCCTCTGCGTAACCGGCCTGCATCGTACGCGCTGAGTTTTTTTGTCCCGGATGAGTCGGCAAACCGCTATTCTCTAGCTTCGCGCCGGGTAGCGGGCTTGTCGAGACCTTGAAGAGGACTTTGAATGACGGCGAGGCGAATAGCTGTCCGTAAAGCGGCGATCTGTATGTCAACGCTGGTCGCTGTAGCCATATTGACATTGACCGGCGCTGCGCCAGGCATTGCGTTGGGCGCTGCTGTTGCGACGTCAACGCGCCTTGGAGGGGGCCCCTACGGCATCGCCGTCGCTATTGCGGGCGTCGTAGTTTACCCATTCCTAAGAGTGATAAACCGCCTTAGACGCGAACGTGAATTCATGGGTCGTCGCGGGCGCGCCGTGACAGAGGCGCTCCCCGCTATCACCGACCCCATGAAACAGATCTTCGAAAATATCCCAAGCATGGTCAGTGTGAGCTCGATTTCTGGCAAATTGGCTTACGCCAACGCAAGACTGACAGCGCTCGTCGGTCGCGACTTGTCTCAGATCGCGGGTCAACACTGGTTGGATGTATTTGGCCCCGAGGAACTCGCTCGAGTAAAGAAGGAGTGGCAAGAGGGATCGGCCAAGAGGGTGGCCTTTTCCATTTCTTTCAAAAGGAAATCCGCGGACGATCAATATCACTGGTTTGAGGCCCGGTTTCAGCCAAGTTTCGATTCGACGAGTGAAATAGCCTCCTGGTACGCGCTGCTGGACGACACCACCGAACGCTGGGAGACCGAAGACGCGCTGCGGAAAAGTGAGGGTGAGCTGAAGACCCTGATCGACGCGATACCCGCCCTCGTTTGGCGGGCCGGCGCGGATGGCGGTTTCGAGTATATGAACAAGCGGTTGATGTCCTACACGGGTAGCTCGATCGATCAATTGCGCGGGAGGCCGTGGTGCGACCTCATTCATCCCGGTGACGCAGAACAGTCCTTGAAGGACTGGACCGCCACCCTCGAGCAGCAGCTACCGTACGATGCGGTTTATCGGTATCGACGCGCGGATGGGGTCTATCGAAGAGTGCGGGTGATTGGTGAGCCCTTTCGTGATGACCAGGGGGAAGTCACACGTTGGTATGGACTCTATGTCGACGTCGAGGATGCGAAGGCCGTGGAGGAAGCGCTGCAGAGCAGCCAGCTCCGTTTGGCGCGCGCCTCGCAACTGGCAGCGATCGCAGAGCTGTCGGCATCTATCGCTCACGAGGTCAATCAGCCCTTGGCTGCCGTGACCGCGAACGCCGAGGCGTGCGTGCGCTGGCTATCGGCGGAACCGCCCAATATGGATCGCGCACGCGTCGCCGTCGAACGCATCCGGCGCGACGGGGTGGCAGCTGCCGAAGTCGTTGGACGTATTCGTTCGCTATTTAAACAACAAGTACCCACCATCGCCGCCATCCATATTGAGTCTGTCATTGCGGAAGTGCTGCGTCTGTTGCGCAGCGATAGCCGTCGTCGAGGCGTCGACATCGAGACTGATTTCGCCAAAGGCTTGCCGATGGTCTCTGCCGACGGGCTTCAGATGCAGCAGGTTGTCATGAACCTGCTGCTCAATGCCGTTGAGGCGTTGGACGATGTCTCGGCGATGAATCGCCAGGTTACCGTCGTCGCCCACCATTGTGGTGAGTATGTAATCGTCGATGTTCGAGACAGCGGTAAGGGGGTATCCGATCTTGCAGGCATTTTCGAGCCGTTCTTCACGACCAAGGAGCGTGGCATGGGGATTGGTTTGTCGCTTTGCCGCTCCATAGTGCAAGCCCACGGCGGGCAGTTGTGGGCGGTTAATAACGAATCAGCGCCAGGGTCGACGTTTTCATTTTCGATTCCAACGCACCGATAACTGACGCGCCACTATGTAAATCTATAGTAGTTAGCTGCGTCCATCTCGGGTTCAATCGGCACGTGAGCTCGAAAGACGCTGTAGCACCGACGCAAGTCACACTGATAGCCGCCAATTTGAGGCGGCGCATTGTGGTTGGAAACCTCAACCCCGGCGACCATATGCCTTCGGTTCGCCAGCTCGCTCGAACGAGCGGGGTGAGCGCATTTACCGCTGCACGGGTTTACGACGTACTCGTCGCTGAAGGCACTGTGGACGCTCGCCGTGGCGCTGGCCACTTCGTCACCCAGGGTGTTGACCGTCTCAAGGCGGAGGCCACGTCGGGGCCCGAGCCGCCGGCCGACTCGATCTGGTCATTGCGGCGCGGCTATGACTCACGATGTGTCCGCGTCGACGCAGGGTGTGGATGGTTGCCTCCCGGCTGGCTATTTGGAGATGGCGTGCGGACGGCGCTCGCGCAGGTGGCGCGGCGGCCGTCAGCCATCGCAGGACGATATGGTAGCGTCTTTGGTCTTCGGCCGCTGCGCCGGCATCTCGCCGCGACCCTGGCCCAGCGGGCGATCCAGTGTACGGAAGAGCAGATCGTGCTGACGCACGGCGCCAGCCAGGGATTGGAGCTCTGTATCAACGCCCTGACACAACCCGGCGACACTGTCTTGGTCGATGACCCCTGTTATCCGTATGTACTGTCCATGCTCCGCCTCCGGGGTGTACATCCCATCGGGGTACCCCGCACTGCCACGGGTCCGGACGTGAATGCGCTGAATGCTGTCGCGTCCGCAACGCGTCCTTGCCTTTTCATCACCAATACAACCGCTCACAACCCCACCGGAACGACGACATCCGCCCAAGTAGCGCACGATGTACTGTCAGCGGCACAGCAATTCAATTTTTCGATCGTCGAAGACGATATCTGTGCCGAATTGGCACCCGAACGCAGTTCGAGTATCGCTTCCCTCGATCGCTTACGTCGGGTAGTTTACGTGGGCAGCTTCTCCAAAACCATTGCGCCCAATCTTCGCGTTGGCTACGTAGTCGCGGATAAGGACTGCGCACAGAGAATCGGTGCACTGAAAAATGCGGTTTCTCTTTCATCGTCTGAACTGATGGAGAATATAGTTCTGTCGATTCTCACTGCGGGCCGCCATCGCACCCATCTCGAGCGACTACGGCGCCGGCTTGCAACGGCGCATGAGCAAGTCACCAGACGGTTTACCTCCGCGGGTGTGGAGATCGCATTTCGTGGTACAGGCCCTTTCCTATGGGCCAAGCTGCCCACGACGCTGGAGCCTACTGCTGTCATCCAATTAGCGAAATCCCGCGGAATTATGCTTGCCCCCGGAGAAATGTTTCGGCCTGATTCCCGATCGACCGGACACTATCGATTCAACGTCGCCTATGCGGGCGATGACCTGCTATACAGCTTTATTGATAGCCTGACTCAATAGGTGCTGCACACTTCTGCACTCGCGCATCAACGCGAGCGGGGCTTGGTCACATGAATCGACGCGAGTTTTGGAAAATGACAGCCTCGACGTTGGCCGTGGGCGGCTTAACGGGCCGATCAATGGCCGGGCCCTTGGCTCAACCTGTAGGGTTGATGTCTCACACCGATTATAGCGGCGACCTCGCGATCACCAACGCGTCCATCTGGACCATGGATGCCGCGCGCCCCAGGGCTAGCGCGGCGCTGGTGCGAAACGGGCGCATAGCTTACGTGGGAAGTAACGCTGAGGTGCGAGCCGCCGCTGGGAGCATTCCGCGCTTCGACGCGGCCGGGCGCACGGTTGTGCCGGGCTTTATCGACAGTCATACGCACTTTGAGACCGCGTGCAAGTTCTACGGGTCTTTGCATTTGGACGTACACGTTCCGCCCATTCAAACCTTGCCGCAAATGTTCGATGCCGTACGCAAGCGCGTAGCGGAAGTTAAGGAAGGACAATGGATCATTGGTCGTAGTTCGTACGGCTTCGATACCGGTCTGAGGGAGAAACGCTTTCCGACTCGCCTCGAGCTTGACGCCATCAGCACGACCCGTCCGATTGTAATTCTGGCCGGTCTTCATTGCGCAATGCTCAATACGCTGGCGTTTAAGCAGCTCGGCTTGTGGACGGCCGACGAAGTTCGCAACCTTCGCTGGAAGGACGGCCGACTTCGTATCGGCACTGATGTTGCGCGCGATTCGGGGGGCCTACCGACCGGTTTTGTCACGGAAATATTTGATCTGTTGCCTGCCGAGGCCTACACGGTCGAGGAACGTCGCAATGCGTTTAAGACGCAGGCCATAGGGGCTTTCATTGCGAAGGGAATCACATCGATCCTCACTATGCCGTTCCAGAGTGACGACCTCGTCATTGATCAGGAATTGCAACGCGAAGGCAAGTTACCTCTGCGATTGCGGGTGTACCATATCGTGCCTCTGGTGGCCTCATTGGATTCACTGTTCGACTGTGGTTTATCCGCGGGGCAGGGCAATGATCTCTACCGATTCGGAGGCGTCAAGTTCTTCGTAGCCGGTGCGGGACAGGATGCGTATGGGAAAGTGCTCTCGGATCTAAAGTGGTCCCAAGCGGAACTAAACGAGACTTTGTTCCGTGCCCACTGCGCCCAGTTTCAAGTTCTTCTGCATGAGGAGGGGCACGAGAGCTTCGAAATGGCGATGAATGCCGTGGAGAAAGCGCAACGCCAAAGGCCGCTCGCTCTGCGGCATCGGCTCGAGCACTATGCAGAGCTGGAGAGCGTGGAAGAGATGGCGCGAGTACGGCGCACGGGCATGCGGGTGACGATTACCGTGCCCTTCGACAAGGGGGTCCGTTATCCGGATTACCATCCGAGATATGCAACGTTGATCCGCGAAGGCTTGGAGCCGGTCGCCATTTCTGATGCGACTGGCACTATGCCCAACTTCAGTCCGATGCAGGGAATCGCAGCGTTGGTGGCCCCGGAGAATGAGGGTGGAGTTGCACCGAAGGGCGAATCACCGAGCTTGGAGGATGCGGTGCGCATGTGGACTTCTTGGGCGGCGAGCGCGCAGTTCGAGGAGCATGACAAAGGCTCGATCACGCCTGGAAAATTTGGCGACTTCGCGGTGCTCAGCGGAGACCTGAACAAGCACAAGGGTGGCGCGCTGTTCGATCTCGGCGTGGACGCGACCATCTTGGGAGGAAAAATAGTGTTCCAGGCTTGAGGCGTGCGTGTCGGGCCTTCTGCCAGTACAGTTAGTTGAGATTCAATTCGCTGACCCTTTGACGCTCTCTCAGCACATAGCATACTGGACCGTCGGAAACCGCCGCCCGTAGTTCCACGCGGCTCGCGCGGGATCCATTTGACCATTACGACTTTTTTCGGTAACTACTTTGAAAGAGAACGACCACACTCTTGGAATGGATTGCGACATTTCGCGCCGCGACTTCATCAACGGCGTGGCGGTGGCTGTGGGAGCACTCGCGCTGCCCGTGTCGGGTCTGGCCACCGAGCCGAAGCGTTCCGCCGGTATACCAGATCCCTACCCACCCGCGCGCCTGGGGATGCGTGGTTCCCACCCGGGTTCGTTTGAGGCCGCACATGCGCTGCGCGATAGTAAACATGCGGACCTATCGGGGGCAGAAAGCACCGGAGAGACTTATGACCTTGTGGTCGTGGGCGGCGGACTAAGCGGTCTTGCGGCGGCTCATTATTTCCTTAAGAACGTCGGACGGCAGGGGAAAGTCCTGGTTCTGGAAAACCACGATGATTTTGGCGGACACGCCAAACGGAACGAGCTCCCTTATCAGGGCAGGCTATTGGTGGCGAGCGGCGGTACCCAGGAAATCGAAGCGCCTTCGCGTTACAACAGGTGGGCTCTTCAACTTCTCGAGGACATCGGGGTGAATCTCGACGCCTATAGGAAGGAAAACGAGGCGAATGCTGGCCTCTACCGTTCAATCGGTTTGCGCGGTGGCCATTTCTTCGACAAAGAGACGTTCGGTGCAGATCGTCTAGTGGTCACGCCGCGGATACAGGCCGACGAAGGGAACGATCGTCAAAGTCTCTTCAGCGCGGAATACGTGCGCAACATGCCGATTTCGGAGCGAGCGAAGAGGGACTTGTTACGGCTCGAAGACCCCAATCAGCCGGATTACATGCCCGGGTTGTCCTCCGCGCAAAAGAAGGAGCGCCTCGCGCGCATGAGCTACCGCGACTATTTGTTGAATGTCGCGAAGGTGGACGAACAAGCCTATTGGTTCTATATGGCACAGGGTCGCGACGTGTTTTGTGTTGGTGCCGACGCGCTCCCGGCACTGTTTGCCTGGCAAATGGGTGAGGGGATTGGCGGATTCGGCGGTCTGAAGCTCGAGCCTTCGCCCGAAGGATTACTTGCCGATCTCCCGGGAGGGCAACACGGTCGGCAAGCAGAGAGTGACGAGCCGGTGGTTCATTTCCCTGACGGTAATGCCACGCTGGCACGGCTGCTGGTGCGTTGGTTGATTCCTGATGCGGTTCCAGGGTCTACGCAGGATGACTTGGGCACGGGGCGAGTAAGGTACGAACTGCTTGACCGGCCGGTCAATGACGCCCGGATTCGCCTCAATAGCACCGTGCTCAATGTACGACATGATGGGGATCCAAAATCCGCACAGCAGGTCGTTGTCAATTACCGCACGGCGGGCAAGCTTTTTGAAGTCCGCGGCCGCGCATGCGTGATGGCATGCTGGAATATGTTCATCCCTTATCTGGTACCCGAGTTGCCTCGCGCACAGAAGGAGGCGCTGGCATACAACGTCAAGGGCCCCATTGTTTGCACCAATGTATTTCTGAAGAACTGGAAGGCGTTCGAAAAGCTCGGAATCTCGAATGTGGGATGCCCAACGATGTACCACGACACGGTGGCGCTTACGGATCCTTCGGATCTTGGCGGTCTGCATCATGCGCGCAACCCGAACGAACCGATAACCATCCGCATGTCGCGGACGCCCGCGTCACCCGGCCTGCCGCGTAAGGATCAGCATCGAATTGGACGGGCCGACCTTTTGGCCACTCCGTTCGAGACCTTCGAGCGCAATATCCGCAGCCAGTTGATGCGCATCCTGGGGCCCGGCGGCTTTGATCCAGCGCGCGACATCATCGGAATTGCGGTCAATCGATGGCCGCACGGGTACTCATACACCTATAACAGCCTCTACGATCCGATGGAGTGGGTATTCACCGAAACGGATACGCGCCCCTGCGTGGTCGCCCGTCAGCCCTTTGGCCGGATTTCGATCGCAAACGCGGATGCGGCAGCGAGCCCGCACACTGACGCGGCCTTTCTCGAAGCGCATCGCGCAGTCGGCGAAGTGCTCGAGCGACGGGCGACTCCTTTCGTGCTTGACGATGTCTGATCCGGGAGATAGTGGCAATCAAGCTCACCGGTTCAATGTGTCCGGCCGCGCGGCCGGCAGTGCACGGGTTCTAGTCCATAGGAGAGTCGATGTGTCTAAGGTCGCCTTATTGGGGATGTTGATTTCAGGAATCGGTGCTTGGCACTCAAGCCCAGCCGCAGACGCTCCATTCCAACCGCAACACCTCAGCGAGAGGCCCTCCATTGAGGCAGGGGCCAACATTTTCACAAGCTCATGGATGGGCGCCGGCGCCGGCGCCATCCACGTGTTCAGCGCGTCGGATCTCACCTACAAGGGCAATATGAGCGGCGGCTCGATGGCCCAATTGGGGTTTTCTCGAGACGGCAAGACCGCGTATATGGCGTCGGTCTACCTGAAGCGAATTGCTTACGGTGCTCCAGAGATGGTCTTGCAGATTTTCGACGTGGCCACTTTAAGTCCGGTAAGGGAGATTTCGCTACCTCTGAAAATGGCGATGGCCCTTTCCCTGGATTCGATGCTGGGCCAAAGCGCCGACGGGCGGTTTCTGTACGTGCAAAACGCCACGCCCGCCACGTCAGTGACAGTTGTAGATCTCAGCGCGGGAAAGGTCAGCGGAGAAATTCCGTCGCCGGGATGCTTTGGTATCTACCCGAGTTTGCAGGGTTACAAATTTTCTACGATTTGCGGGGATGGAACCTTTGAGTCGTTTGTGCTCAATACGGATGGCGCGACAGCTAGCCCGGCTCACAGCAAAAAGATCTTCGACGTCGATAAGGATGCGATTTTCATGTCCGGTGAACGGGTGAGCGCGGATTTGGTATTCATGTCGTTCAACGGAAACGTGTATCGAGTCAATGATAGCGGCGAGTCGGTGAACCTGGTCGACACGTACTCCATGACCGTCGGCGTCGAAGGCGGTTGGGCTCCCGGTGGGTCACAACTAATGGGGTACAACAAAGCGAATCACGTGCTATTTGTCGGCATGCATCCGAATGCACGGGAGGGCAGTCATAAAGACCCCGCCAAGGAGATCTGGGCTTACAATTTGGCGACAAAGAGGCTTTTGTATCGATCGCCGGTGGACGATATTCTGTCGTTGACCGCCACGGATGCACCCAGTCCGGTGGTTTATGTCAGTAAGCCGAGGCTATTGATTCGCTATGAGGCGGATCCGGAGGCCAAATTTGCGCTCAAAGAGTCGCATCAGGTCTACAACCCCGGGCCCTATAACGACGTGATCGTGTTTCGGCCATGACGAACGTGTGCTCGTACCCGCTAGCTTCCGCGGCGGCCGCCACCTTTACGGCACTGCTTTTCGGGTGCGCAGCGTGGCATAAAGCGTCCGACTTCGATTCGTTCACTGGTTTCGTGGCGGACTATCAAGTGATGCCGCCGAATCTAGTCGTCAGCGTGTCCTCGATGGTCATAGCCGCGGAGGGCTTAGTGCCAATCACCCTGTTGTTCCGGCACGGTCGAGAATACGGCGCGAGTCTCGCGGCGGCTCTGCTATTGGGATATGCCACCGTCATCGCGATCAATCTGTTACGGGGTCGGTCGCAGATCGACTGCGGCTGCAGTGGCGCGAGACAGCCCCTGGCGTGGTCACTCGTCGCCCGGAACGCCGTGCTGGCCGCCATCGCCACTCTCATCGCGCTCCCCGGTCTCGTTGACTCTACATTGTGGGAGGCGGCGGCTGCGATGGGTGGCGGCGTTGTGGTCTGGGCCGTATACATCGTGGCCGAAGGGGTATTGTCCAACCAAGCGCGCATGCGAGTGCTCATGTCGGAACGCAACTAATGCAGGTGCTCGTCTTTGCCATGGTTACTTTATATCTAGCATTAGTCGTCCTATCGGTTGCCTTTTTTGCCCTGGCACGCCAAGTGGGCGTTCTCTTCGAGCGGATATCGCCTATGGGGGCCCTCGTCACCGAAGCGGGGCCTAGAATCGGCGATCGATCCACGCAGTTTCCACTCACGAGCCTGACGGGCGGAGAGGTTACCGTTGGAAACCCGTCCACAAGATCGACACTCATATTCTTCCTGTCGCCCACGTGCCCCGTTTGCAAGAAATTGCTGTCCGCCTTGCGATCCGTTCGTGCCAATGAGAGTGCATGGCTCGACGTCGTCTTGGCAAGCGACGGAGAAGCGCCGAAGCACTCGCGCTTCATTGAAAATGAAAAGTTGCAATCATTCCCTTACGTGCTCTCGACTGAGTTGGGAATGACCTATCGCGTAGCCCGCTTGCCATTCGCGGTTCTCCTGGATTCCGGCGGGATCATTCGGTCCAAAGGCCTCATCAACAACCGAGAGCAATTGGAGAGTCTGTTCAACGCGCACGAACTCAACGTGGCCTCCATCCAGTCGTTCCTTCAAGCACCAAACGAATTGTCCAAAAATTCTTAGCGGAGACTTATATGATCAATTGGCCCGAGCGTATGGTCCGGTGGATGGACGGAAAAATGGAAAGGCATGTGCGGACCGCTGCGCAACTACGGGGTCGCCGCAGTGCCATGGCGAAGCTTGGGCAGATCATAATCGGTGGAACTCTGCTCCCGATGTTGCCCTTTGATCGAAGTCATGGCGCAGCCCAATCAGCAGCAGGTGCAATCGAAGACGACACGTCGTGCGAGTACTGGGCCTTTTGTTCCATGGGAGGCACGCGGTGCAACGCATGTGGGGGTACGGCAAATCAGTGCCCTCCTGGCTCTCAGCCGTCGATACTCTCTTGGGTCGGTACGTGCACCAATCCCAGGGACAAGAAGTCCTATCTGGTTTCCTATAGTGACTGCTGCGGAAAGACGGATTGCGACGCGCCGGAAGAGGCCTTTTGCTCCCACAACAAAGGCGAGCGTCCTGGCTACCGCATTGGTGCGTTCAACGATGCAGACTGGTGCATGGCCAATACCAATCTGAGCGCTCACTGTTCGACAGCCATCATTGTCGGGGTCGCCGATGCTTCGTAGTGCTGCGGTTCTGGTCGCCTTGTCGCTGCCGTTCGCCGCCGGCGCCTTGGCGGCCGACGGCCAGGCTCTCTTCAACGGTACATGCGCGGCCTGTCATCAACCGGGAGGGGTAGGCTCTCCGGGGCTCGCCCCGCCGCTGGCCGATTTGCCGCTATGGAAGAGGCTGGGCGCGTCGGCGGGGACGTATCTTCAGGGCGTCATGCTGACCGGGATGTCTGGATCGATCGAAGTCGAAGGACAGGCTTATGTCGGACTGATCATGCCTCCGCAGGAGCGAATGACGAACGAAGAGCTTGCGGCGATAGGTAACTACGTACTCGGCACGTTGAATGGATTGCCGAGCTCGGGACTTACGGAAGCATCGGTCGCTCAGGTTCGGGCCGCTCCGCCCACCCATGCCACACTGCGCGAGATCCGGAAGACAGGCGGGTAAGAGGTGCGGCACGTTAGCCAACTCATCGCCGTCATAAGTTGCTTAGTGAGTTTGGGCTCGGTTGCTTCCGGGGGATCCAGGTCCCCTGAACCCATTTTCATTCAGCATTGTTCTGGCTGTCATGGTTTGAACGGTGACGGAGGCAGCGCTACCAGTGGCATCCCCAGGTTTCGCGATTTTGTCGGGGCATTTGCCGGCGATGAGCTTGGTCGGACCTACGTTCTTCATGTTCCAGGCATCGCCAACACCAGCCTCGACGACGAAACTATCGCCACGGTCGTGAATTACGTCATGACGACGTGGGGTGGTACATCGTTGCCCAAGCAATTTCGCGCCTTTACCAAGGGCGAGGTCGAAGCGCGTCGACGATACTCCGTGTCCGATATTGTTGCTCTGCGCAGAGAGGTCGTTGCTCGGTTGCGCGCCCGGGGCATCTCGACTGCCACGTACCCTTGGCCCTGAATAACTAGCCGAGGTGGATGGGAACCACGGTCAGCCTGTAAACGTCCGGATTACGCCAATATCCGGTGGTAAATACATAGATCCGATCTCTAGACTGAAACTTCGGACAGATCGACGGACAAAAATATCCCTCTGTAGACCAGGTGTGGGACGCCACTCGTCTCCAGGACCCCCACGGTGCGGGGGACTCGTAAAAGTCCCATACGGTCTCCTTGCCGCCGCCTGGGCCTTTAGCCTTCCCACTGCCCGCTGTGTAGTACCAGCCGATCGTCATGTAGCGACCTCGAGCCGGTAGATAGACCACGCCCGTTTGGCCTAAGCGACCCGTATGTTCGAGAATCGGCGCCGCTGGGATCGGATCTCGTGTCCAGTTTCCGCTCGCTCGACCATCGCCGCCTTTGAAGAATTCCCAATCCGCGCCGTCCAATAGACCAATGCGCTGCCGCGGCACTCGGCCGAGTATCAGTGCGTCGCCATTGTCCCAAAAGCCATTATTGGAAACGGCATAGACGTACAGGTCAGCCCCGTCGATGAAGTGGTTCCCGCTGCCGTAGTCGATGAGATAGGGAGCGGGAAAGCGAGCGGCCGGAAACATGGGGCTACCCATATTGTCCTCCGCAGACCGTATCCAGGTCTTACCGAAATTCGTGGATTTTATGAGGCTGGCGTTGGCGGAGGTTTCTCTCAGCTGAGGGTCCCCCGACATCTCGCCATAGATGCGCCGGGCAATCGACAAGTAGATCGCTCCATCGACGGACGCACACCCAGCCGTCTTCCATGTCCCCCCATCGGCACCGACCTTGATGCTGCCGTTACCATCGCTTGGTCTCTGTTTGACGCGATCCTGGGTGGTAAAGTCCCGCATTCGATTGGTCGTGACACCCTCGAGAGCGATGGGATTTATGCCGCTGAGCCGGTTGAAGCAAATGGTGCCGAGTGGCCCCCTCGTCTCGAGCCGCTCATTTTGTGTCGGGGTCAATTCATCCCAAACAGTCCAGTCATCGCTCCTCATCCGCCGCTTTTGCTGCGCGGTAAGTTCGGGCAAGAGCTTGATGGCTTCCTCATTTACATCAAAGCCGCCACCATCGTCGGACGGAGTGTAAAGGCAATCATCGTCTGCCCACGCCGCTACCCAGTCGCCACCGACGTTATTGCGAATGATCGTCGGCGATCCGATTTGAACGTGTCGGATGTCGGCCTCATTGGGAACCGAAGGCAACGAGGTGTTTGCCGCATACGCGCGATTACGCGTCGAAAGTAAGATACTACCGCCGGCGGCGCCTGCCAGAAAGCGACGCCGCGATAGGTTACCCGGCAGGGACTTCAACGCGGAACATCGCCTTTGGCTTCGGGCTTGGCGGCTCGCCGTTCCTGATCCGCCTTATAGGCTTGCCATTGCAATTCCACGATGTAAGCATGGATCGCTTGAGCCTCTGTCGGTGACATCCTGAAGCTCACGAGAGGGTAGTTTGGAATACCATCGGAAAATCCAGGCATCCCGTAGTTTCGTCGGCTGCCGCCAAGGACAATGGCGAAAAATTGGTCGTGAACTTCCGCTGGCATATAGCGCAAATCGGGTATGGCGCCATTGAGAAGCCAGGCACCGGCACCATCGGCTTGCGGCGAATGGCAATTCTCGCAGGTGTACTGCACAAAGAGCCGGCTGCCGGTTTTGATCACTTCGGCGCTTGCCGTCTGCTCCGGTGGCTTTGGAACTGCCGGTAAGACAATCGTCGGATAGGGGAAGGGTACGGTCCCACCCAACTTAAATGCCAGTAGGCGCGAGGGCCCACGCCTCGTCTCCGGTGTGGCCATCACACTTGTCGCGTTGAAGTTTCGGGACATACCTCCCATGCCGACCGGAATAAGCACGTACTGCACGTCATTGGCAGTGAATGTGACCGGTACAGACTGTATCGCCGAACCCGTCTTGATCGACCACAGCTTCTTACCGCTGTCAGCGGCATAGGCAGAGAACTCGCCGGTACCTTCTCCCTGAAAGACCAGATTGCCTGCCGTCGACAACACACCACCGTTAGTCGGAAATCGTAGCTGGTGGGACCAGCGTGCGGTTTGCTTGGCGGGGTCCCATGCCATGAGTCTGCCGACGGCGTCGGTCAGATACCCGGGAGCGTTTGCTACATCGTCATGCATGGGTATGTAGACCAATCCGGTAACAGGGTTGTAGCTCATCGGCCACCAATTGTGTCCGGCCATGTCGCGTGCCTGTCCGCTGGGAGTCGGCGAACTCCTCTGATCCGCAGGCCGATCGTTAAGCGATTTTCGAGAGATCAGCCTGCCGGTCTTGGCGTCGAGGACGAAAAAATCTGCACATCGCGGTACGGTCATCAATACATGGCGGCTCCTCCCGTGCACGAGGAGGTTCGTCGCGAGCATGTGGAAGTTCTCCGGAGAGACACAGGTGGAGTTCTTGGACGTTTGGTAGTGCCAGGCGTATTCGCCCGAATCCGCCTTCACCGCAAGAACGCTTCCCGAAAAAAGGCGATCTCCGCTCGTCTCCACTGCACGATCCGGCCCCTCACCCGGCCCAGCGGTACCCAAAAACAGAAGGCCCGTTGTACTGTCGTAGGTGATCGCATCCCACACGTCGGCGCCCCCCGCGGTCCACCACTTGTTTCCCGACCAAGTCTTCGCGGCAATCTCCATCGATTTGTTCTCAAAGCCCTTGGCGGGGTCTCCGGGTGTCGTCCAGATGCGCCATGCGAGTTGGCCAGTACTCGCGTCAAAGGCGACCACAGAGCCCCGGACCGAGCTATCCGAACCGTTGGTGCCGATATAGACCTTGCCACCGCCAACACGAGGCGCCCCGGTAATTCCCGTGATCGTGTCGTCGACGCAGGCCGGTGTATCCCACACCGGCTTGCCTGTCGCTGCATCGAGAGCAATCATTCGGCAATCGCCCGTGCCAAAGAATACCCTGCCTTCCCAGACAGCGACTCCGCGGTTGGTGCGAGCTGTCAGCGAGTTGCGGGCCCGGTTCAGTCGGACCTTGGGGTCAAACGTCCAGAGTATCTTTCCCGACGCCGCATCTACCGCCGAGATTCTATCCAGCGAGGCACTGACATAGATCGTGCCATCGACGACGATCGGCTCGCTCGCCATGCCATTGGGACTGTCAAGTTCCGTTGCCCATGCCAGGCCAAGACCGGCGACGTTATGACTATTGATCTGCTTCAGCGGACTAAAATGCTGTGACCCGAAATTCCCGCCGTTCACCAGCCAGTTTCTACCGCCGGAGGCCTCGTCAAGAACGCGGGCTTCGGTCACATTGCCCGCGGTTGGGCTCGCATGCGAGGTGCCCAAAATCGCGGCCATGGCTGCCAGTACCGATAGGGCATACAGACTTGCGCCGTTGCGGTCGATCATTCGGCATTTTTCTCAGGCAGCAAATTGTCCGGGTCGTAGATGACGTAGAATTCTTCTGATCCCTCGGTGTCCCAGCGTCCTTTCCAACCTTTTGGTATGAAGATGGCATCGCCTGCTTTGACCTCGATCGCTGTCCCGTCGATTGACGTAAAAGTTTCCCGGCCCTTCAGAATGTAAAGAAACTCATCCACGGGACATGATTCGGAGATCTCCGTTCTCTTCATGGTTTTTGAGACCGACAGGCCGGCCCTAAGCTTCCTGTCAGCGGAGCGTCCCATCACGCGATGCGTGTATATAGGGTCGATCTTGACATCCGGAGTCGCGAGCGCGCCGGGGTCACTGCTCGTGATCTTGGTGGGATGCAGTACCTGCGCTTCGACCGGTGGCACAATGAGAGCTAGGGAAGCTAACACCATCAAACTACGAATTTGTACTTTGCGGCGACTACTAGGGGTGTTGTACACAGATATCTCCAAGTGGCTATCAGCTGCTATACGCGGTCTACAGGCGCTCCAAATGGTTGCGCCGCCGCCTCTCTGAAAGTGCCGAGGCAATCGACGGGCCTTTGCGACCGCTTTCTTCACTTCCAGTCGGGCGCGAGTTCCCTTCCATGCTGCTGTGCTTCGTAGGAAGCCCACGACTGTTGAATGATGTACGCCCGGATCTGCTGCAATTCCGCCTCGGTAAGGTCGAACTTCGGCATTCCCAATTGCACGAGGCCACCATTGAGGACAATCTGCTTGAGCGCCGCGAAGTCTGTCGGCACTGCGGATCGGCGCAAATCGGGTATCGCACCCCGAATGGCCAGAGTCTGCTGCCCGTGACAAGCAGCACAGTTGAGGTCGAATAACGCGGCGCCTTTGCCGACTGGAGCGGTTTGCGACGACGAAATGGCCGGCCTCGGCAGGGGCGGTACCGGTGGTACCGGTGGCAGTTGGGCTTTCCCACCGATCTCAAAGGCGAGTAACCGAGGCGTGGAGTTTCGAACCGGCGCATTCCAGAGCGCTCGATAGCCACGCAAGGTCATCGTCGATCCGCCGTTGCCGACCGATACCAGCAACAGTTGGCGGCCATCAATCTTGACGGTGATCGGAGTAGCGGCAATGCCGCCATTTGTCTGGAACGACCAGAGGCGCTTGCCGGTGTCCGCCCGATACGCTTCGATCTCACCGGTTCCCAGACCTTCGAATACGAGATTGCCGCTCGTGGAGAGGACCCCACTGTTGATGGGCATCGGATGATCGACTCGCCAGCGCTCCTTCTGGGCGATGGGATCCCAGGCGATGAGCGGAGTCTTGGCTGTGTCGGCATGGAGGCTGGGGTTCAAGTCAAGACCGCCATACTCAGTCCCGTTGCTGACTACAAAGTCCATCGCCATATCGGTCGCGGGAATATAGGCAAGCCCAGTCAGTGGACTAAAACTCATCGGCTGGATGCCGTGACCGCCCATGCCCGGCAGAATCGTCGCGCGCTTCTGAGGCAGCTTCCAATACTGCGTTTCCGGTAGCCACGCCGCACGGCCAGTGGCCGGGTCGTACCCCGTCGTCCAGTTGACCGGTACGTAGTTCTTCGCCGAAATGAATTTTCCTGTCTTGGCGTCGAGTACGAAGAAAAATCCGTTTTTCGGAGCCTGCAGTATCACCCGGCGCATCACGCCGTTGATCCTCAGATCGGTTACCGTCATCGACTCGATGGCCTCGAAGTTCACAATGTCGTTCTGCGTCACCTGATAGTGCCAAACGTACTTTCCGGTGTCGGGGTTCAGCGCAACGATCGAATTGGAAAAGAGTTCATCGCCCCGGTTGGTGCCTCGATCATCGAGCACGAATGGTGCCGGTCCGCCGGTACCGACGAACAACAGATGGAGTTTGGGGTCATAGACCACGGAGTCCCATGGGCAGCCTCCGTGCGGCGTATATCCTTTACCCCATGTCCTAGCTGCCATGCGCATCGCATCGGGATCCGAGCTCTTTGCATCTTCCGCAGGATCACCCGGGAAGGTGTAGAACCGCCACCGCGGCGCCCCAGTATTGGCATCGAACGCACTGAGGTGGCAACGACTCGTTCCCGCATCGCCGTTGGACGTACCGACGAATACCATACCGTTACCGACGTGTGGCATGGACGTGATCGTCAGCGCCTTGTTATCTGTGCAGACGTCGCCCTCCCACACCTGCTTGCCGCTCTTGCGGTCAATTGCGAGCACTCGGCAATCGGAAGTATTGACAAATATCTTGTCCTTCCACATGGCAACGCCGCGGTTGACGATGCCGTAGTGACGCTCCAGGTTGCCGGCGTAATGAATCTGCGGCTGAAACATCCACAACACCTTGCCGGTCCGTAGATCACTGGCGACCACGCGGCTAAAAATAGCCGACTGGTATAAGACGCCGCCGGCGATCAACGGCGTGCCCACCGCGCCGTCCTCGGTGGGCAAGACCGTCGCCCAGGCGAGGCCGAGCTGCCCGACGGTCTTGTCGTTGATGTCAGTGAGGGGACTGAAGAACGTGTTGTCTTCATCGCGGCCCTCGAACAACCACTCACTATTGTTGGTATTGGACGCGAGGGGCTCCGTCGAGGTCGCTCGCGCAGCCCCACACCCACCGAGTACCGTGAGAGACAAGAGACCTATCAGAGAGGCCGCTCGAGTGGAAATTACAATCACGGTTCTTACGACGGCGAGCGTGCCGCCGGAAGCGATGACTGGCATCGTCTCGTAATCAGAAGTTTTCATCCCGAGGCCTCTCTATTTCGCATTCTCGGTCGCACTAGATAGACCGACGTTGAGAAAAATCGACGAAACGACACATTGAATCCGGTGTCCGCATGTATGTTGTCATTCACAGCCACAACGGTCGAGCGACAATTGCAAGCAAAGCCAGATAATCGTACTGACTCGAGCACCTATACAGTGGGTGTGTTTGCCGGCCGAGGACAGTCAGCGACGCGTTGGCAAAGTTATCGCATAGAATTGGCATCGTATAATGTGTCATTGGCAACCCCGGCGTCGGGCGACGACACTCTCGTTGATCTACAAAGCGGATAGAACTATGGGCGCAGAGCCAGTGGAAATGCAGACACGAGTATTCGCGCTCGCGAGCGGGTTGCGCCAGCGGATCTTAGCGGGGAATTTGGCGGAAGGCGCGACCATGCCGCCCGTTCGTGAGCTTGCGCGCAACAATCGAGTCAGCACGTTCACTGCATCACGAGCCTACGATCTGTTGGTGGCGGAGGGGCTGGTCGATGCACGTCGCGGAATGGGCTATTACGTGGCGCAGAACGCCAGAGGCTTTCATCCGATGGAGGTCACTGCATCAGAGGCGGACTCGGACAGTATTACGATGGGGGGTCAAGAATACTGTTCAAGGAGTATTCAGTTGGACGCGGGGTGTGGGTGTTTACCCCCAAGCTGGCTATCTGCTGAAGGAGTGAGGACAGCTCTGTTGCGCATATCACGACGACCAGCCGCTTATGTGAGTCGCTATGGCAATCCGTATGGGCTTCCGGCGCTTCGGCGGCATTTGGCCGCCGCCCTTGCTCAGCGGGCAATCGAATGCTCCGAAGAGCAGATAATAGTCACGCAAGGCGCCAGTCAAGCCTTGGAATTATGTATCCGGGTTCTCGCCAGATCGGGCGAGACCGTATTGGTGGATGATCCTTGCTACCCATACGTTCTAGCCATGCTGCAGGCGCGCGGAATCCGCGCAGTGGGAATACCCAGGACCGCCGCCGGTCCGGACCCACGAATCTTACACTCCACGGCGAGCGCCACTCGCGCTCGAGTCTTTATTACCAACACCACCTTTCATAATCCGACTGGGACCACGATTTCGCGGGAGGTCGCCGACAATATTTTGATGATCGCGAGACACAACGGCATGACCATCCTGGAAGACGATGTATTTGCCGAGCTCAACAAGAATCGATCCAGGAGCCTAGCCTCGCTCGATCCGCAGCATAGCGTGATTTATGTCGGGAGCTTTTCGAAGACCCTATCGCCCAATCTGCGCGTCGGCTTCATCGCCGCGAGCGGCGATTGCCTGGAAAAGATTGCAATACTCAAGAATGTCACCTCCCTCTCGTCGTCTGAGCTTGCGGAGCAGATCGTTCTGTCTAGTTTGGCCAGCGGCCAGCATCGCGCGCATTTGGAGTCCTTACAAAGCCGATTGGCCTGCAGCTACGAAGAGGTCACTCGCAGGCTTACTGACACCGGCGCGGAGTTGCCGTTCCAGGGTGCCGGAATATTCATCTGGGCCAAATTGCCTACGCGCCTGCATTCCGCAGAAATCATGGAGCTCGCCAGGCAACGAGGGATTCTCCTGGCGCCCGGCCGGATGTTCCGTCCTGGTTCCCAGCCCTCCGATTATTTCCGCTTTAACGTCGCTTACGCAAACGACGATCTACTTTATTCCTTTATCAGGTCACTCCCGCCTTAATCGCCGCAGCGGTACCCGGTACTGGACGTCGACCGCCCACACCTCGCCGGCCTCGTGAACCCGTGCCAAGGGCTGATCACGCTCGGCGATGAGCCATTGTACTGGGGAAGAGATCTACACAGTGCTGAAGGGTAATTGCTCACTGTACATAGCCCCCTCGACACCGCAGTGTCATGTTTCCTGGATCGCCTCGCCATTGCGTATACCGGCAGTCCTGACCGCGCCAATAGCCCCGGCGTCCGGAGATTCGAATATATGTTGGAAAGAACTGTGAAATTGGATGATCCGACGCTGCTGCGCGAGCAGTGTTATATCGACGGCCAATGGCTGTCGGCCGACAGCGGCGGGTCACTGGCTGTCAAGAATCCCGCCCGCGGCGAGCTACTCGGCGTCGTCCCCAATATGGGAGCGCCTGAGACGCGAAACGCTATCGACGCCGCCGCCAAAGCCCTACCGGCATGGTCCGCGCGTACCGCCAAGGATCGTGCCTCGATCCTGCGCCGATGGTTCGATCTCATCCTTTGTCATCAAGTTGATCTAGCCACCCTGATGACTGCAGAACAAGGCAAGCCACTGCAGGAATCGACAGCGGAGATCGCTTACGCGGCAGCGTACATGGAATGGTTTGCGGAGGAGGCGAAGCGGCTCTATGGCGATATTATCCCTGGTCATCAGGCAGACAAACGAATCCTCGTGCTGCGGCAGCCCGTTGGGGTGGTTGCCGCCATTACGCCATGGAACTTTCCTTCCGCGATGATCACGCGCAAGGTGGGACCGGCGCTTGCTGCCGGTTGCACCATGGTGTGTAAGCCCGCCACACAGACGCCATTTTCCGCATTAGCGCTCGCAGTACTTGGAGAGCGCGCAGGGGTTCCCGCCGGTGTATTTAACGTCATAACCGGCTCGTCCACCGCGATCGGGGGCGAGATGACCAGCAACCCCATTGTGCGCAAGGTCACGTTCACGGGATCCACCGCTGTCGGCAAGAAGCTCATGGCGCAATGCGCGGGCACTTTGAAAAAGCTCTCGCTCGAATTGGGAGGTAACGCGCCCTTTATCGTGTTCGAGGACGCGGATCTCGATGCTGCCGTTCAGGGGGCGATGGCCAGCAAGTTCCGAAATACCGGTCAGACGTGTGTCTGTGCCAATCGGTTCCTGGTTCAGGCGGGAGTCTACGAGGAATTCTCGCGCAAGTTCGCTGCGGCGGTGCGCCGCTTGCGTGTAGGTGACGGCCTCGCCGGGATTACCGAACAAGGCCCGCTGATCGATGACAATGCGATCGCAAAGGTCGAAGAGCATATTGCGGACGCGGTTGGGAAGGGCGCCAGGATACTGGTCGGCGGCAAGCGCCATGAACTGGGAGGTACTTTTTTCGAGCCCACGATCCTGACGCAGGTTACACCGACGATGTTGGTGGCGCATGAGGAGACATTCGGTCCCGTCGCGCCGTTATTTAGGTTCGAGACCGAGGCCGAGGCGATTGCCTTGGCGAACGCCACTCAGTTCGGGCTTGCCGCCTATGTCTATACGCGTGATCTTGCGCGTAGCTGGCGAGTCTCGGAGGCAATCGAGTACGGTATCGTTGGTCTGAATACCGGGCTCATTTCGACGGAAGTAGCGCCGTTCGGCGGTGTCAAGGAATCGGGAGTCGGACGCGAGGGTTCAAAATACGGGATCCTTGACTACACGGAATTAAAGTACGTGTGCGTGGGCGGCGTGAGCTAACGCCACCTTGACTAAGCGTCGATGCGGCGATCGCTACTCTTTTCCGAAATAAGAAGATGCGGACGGGGAGTTCGGATTCATGTTTCAGCAGCTGTTGATGCCGGTGGGCGGCAGTCTAGTTCTGTCCTTCTTGGTCGCCATCCTTCCCATTGCAACCGTCCTAATCTGTCTCGGAATACTGAGGCGTCCGGCTTGGCAGGCTTCCTTGTCGGGCCTCGTCGTCGGATTGGTGATCGCCGTCGTGGTGTGGAAAATGCCAACGGCCCTGGCCTTCGCCTCCGTCGCGAACGGAGCCGTGTTCGCACTTTGGCCGGTGATGTGGATCGTTATCAACGCGTTGTTGCTCTATAACGTCGCCGTGGTGTCGGGGCGATTCGAGGTATTTTGTAACTGGATCACTGCCAATCTGCCCAACGATCGGCGAATAATACTCATTGTCATCGGCTTCTGTTTCGGAGCCCTGTTGGAGGGGATCGCAGGATTCGGCGCGCCGGTGGCCATAACTGCCTCCATGCTAATCAAGGTTGGGTTTCCGGCGCTCGAGTCGCTGGTCTTTGTGTTGATTTTTGACACGACGCCGGTCGCATTTGGCGCACTCGGAGGTGCGGTCATCGTCCTCGGTGCGGTGACCGAGCTACCTACTTCCACGCTGGCGGCGATGATCGGTCGTCAGCTGCCAATCATGGCGTCGATTTTGCCCTTCTACGTCATGGTAATTTACGGCGGATGGCATTCTGCGCGTGCGTTATGGCCCGTGCTGCTGGTCTCTGGATTGAGCTTCGGGCTCATCCAATTCGTCACGTCCAATTACGTCGCTTTCGGTCTGACCGATGTGTTCGCGGCGCTCGGGTCGTTGCTTGCGACCGTATTATTTTTACGAGTATGGAAGCCGCCGAGGGATGCTCGATTCGAGGTCGCGCATCGGTCGGATCAACCAACTACGGCCACGTTGGGTACCATACCTATATGGCATGGGTGGATGCCATGGGTCATCGTGACGGCCACGGTAATCCTGTGGACGATCTTCAAGATTGCAGCCCTAGGTCAACGGGCTGTTTCGTGGCCCGGATTAGATCGAGCGATATCGATCACGCTTTACGATAACCGGCCGTACGCGGCGGTCTGGTTGTTCCAGCCGTTGGGAACGGGCACTGCGATCCTGTTCGCGGCGATGCTCACTTCAGTGTTAGTCCGTCTGTCGCTGCGCGAACTGTTTCAATGTGCAGCGACGACTGTCCGTCAGATTTGGCAAGCCGTGATCACGGTCATGTTCATTGTTGGCCTGGCTTACCTGATGAATTACTCCGGCTTGGCGTATACCCTCGGACTTGCTGTCGCCTCCACGGGAGCCGCTTTCGTCGTGTTCTCCCCCTTCCTTGGGTGGATCGCGGTGTTTCTCTCGGGCAGCGATGCGTCGGGCAATGCCTTATTCGGTAACCTGCAGGTCGTCGCGGCGCGTGAGCTGCATCTCGACCCCGTATTGTTTGCCGCGACCAATTCATCTGGAGGCGTCCTCGGTAAGATGATTTCACCTCAGAACATTTCTACCGGCATCTCGGTTACAGACCTCAAAGGTAAAGAGGGAGCCGTGCTTGCGCGTACATTCAAGCACAGCGTATTACTCACGTTCGTCTTGGTCGTGATCGTGATCATCCAACAGTACGTGATACCCGGCGTCATACCGAAATAGGCGATGCAAGGCGTCCCGATTCGGTCGGGTTTGCTGGAATGTTCCTCCGGCCGCTGGGGCATTGCTGTGTAGGGCCTTTGTCCGCTACAGCTATCCCCTGTGAACGGCAAGTGTACCTTCGCGAATACCGTGCTTTCGTGCATGGTCGCTCCATGAGCGCTGCAACGCTTCTCGCGGAGGAGTGACCGCGCGTCGCGGTGGCAGTGATCTGGCCCAGTGACCGCCGATTGGTAGATACGATAGAGAAAACAACATGATTGATGCCCTTCGACGTCCTTGCCGAGCATTCGATTTCTTGAAGATGCCGGCGGTTATATTACTGCCGTTCATCTTTCCACAAGCCGACGCGGCAGGCGATCCGGCAACAAAATCTCCCGTCACAGAGGAGACGACATGCACCGACACCAAGACGGGAATCACCCTATCTCCGGGGTTCTGTGCAACCGTATTCGCCGATAACTTGGGCCACGCGCGGCACCTCGTGGTCAGCGGCGCCGGCGTCGTGTATGTCAATACGTGGACCGACGGCGATTACTATCAGGACAAGCCGCCGCCAACCCGCCCATTTCTGGTTGCGCTTCGGGATACTACTGGCCAAGGTCGCGCGGACGTGATCCAACGCTTCGGAGACGCGGCGGCGCAAAAAAGCGCCGGCGGAGTCGGCATTGCCTTTTACAAAAACGCCGTTTACGCCGAGGTCAACGATCGAATCGTTCGTTACGCGGTTCCAGAAGGCTCGATTGTTCCAACCGGTGCACCCACCACCGTTGTGTCGGGTTTACCGTTGGGCGGCGATCATCCGATGCATCCATTCGTGATCGACGGCGAAGGGAATCTATATGTCGATGTAGGAAGCAGCACCAATTCCTGCCAATTCAAGAATCGCATGCCGCATTCCGCCGGCCATTCGCCCTGTACCGAGCTCAGGACCCGCGGCGGGATTTGGCGATATGACGCCAACAAGGTAGGGCAGAGATTTTCCCCCGCTGAGCGATACGCCACGGGTATTCGCAATGGGGAGGGAATGGCTTTCGATTCCGCCGGGCGAATGTTCGTAACGCAGCACGGCCGCGACCAGCTACCGGATAACTGGCCGAAGCTCTACAAACCGGCGGACGGTGCGGAGCTGCCGGCAGAGGAGGTTGTGCAGCTTCAGTCCGGTGGCGATTATGGGTGGCCAATCTGCTATTTCGATGGCTATCAGAAGAAGCTGGTGCTGGCCCCAGAGTACGGGGGTGACGGCGGTAAGGCGGTGGGCTCCTGCGACAAAAAGATACCCCCCGTAGCGTTCTTTCCAGCCCATTGGGCACCCAATGATCTTCTGATCTATGGCGGTACGCAGTTTCCGGCACCCTACCGAGGAGGCTTTCTCATTGCCTTCCATGGTTCCTGGAACCGAGCGCCTTCACCACAGGATGGCTACAACGTCGTGTACCAACCAATCAGCAATGGCCTTCCTTCCGGCGACTACATCGTCTTCGCTGACGGGTTCGCCGGAGCAAAGAAAGATCCCGAGGCAGCTACCTTTCGGCCGACCGGGCTTGCGATGGGTCCTGATGGCGCGCTTTATATTTCAGATGATCAACGCGGACGTATTTGGCGAGTCGTATACCAGGGCAGCCGTGCGGCGACGCAGATTGCGTCAGCGCCGGCGCCTCGCGCAATTCCGCCCGCGTCGGAGGGCGCGCAGACGTCTGCCGGGGCGGCCTCGCTTCCCGTGCCCCCAGGTGCTACCGCCGAACAGGTCGCGCTCGGGGATCGGATTTTCCATGGCGCATCAAGCGGCGGGACTTGCAGTGGCTGTCACGGCGGCGACGGGAAAGGAAGTGCGGTGGGGGCCAACCTCACCAGCGGTACCTGGCTTTGGGGCGACGGGAGCTTGCGGGCCATAAGGGCCACCGTCAGCGCCGGCGTTGCCACCCCGAAACATCATGCAGGTGCAATGCCGCCGAAGGGCGGCGCTGATCTCTCCGCGGCGGACGTTGCGGCAGTTTCCGCGTACGTCTGGGCCATCGGCCACCGTGCGCATTGATCACGCTTATCCGAGACTTGCAGAAAATTCGATTGAATCTCACCTTACGGAGACGAGAATGAAGCGGTTTATATCAGGCGGGGCGATTGTTGGCGCGGTACTTTTGACGGCTGGTAGTTGTGCGACGGCGATAGCTGCCGACAAGCCGACGAGACGCTTCACGCTGACCAGTTCGGATGTGTCGCTTCAAACAGCGATGCCTGCCATCTATGGAGGCAATTTGTGGGGGTGCACCGGAGGCAATCAGTCGCCACCACTGGCCTGGCGCAACGCTCCGACTGGAACCAAGAGTTTTGTGCTTACGATCTTCGACGACAATGTGCGGGAAGATCCGTCCGGCTGGTGGCACTGGGTCGTTTATGACCTTCCACCCAGCACGGACCACCTTCCTGCGGGCGTCGGTGCGGAGCACAGTGCGTCTCTTCCGGCAGGGGCTATGCAAGGACGCACCGATTTAGGCACGGATGCCTATCACGGTCCCTGTCCTGGAGAGGGCGACGCGCCACACCGCTACATATTCACCGTTTACGCGCTGAGCATCGCCAAATTGGACGTCCCGCCTGATTCGAGCGGGGCAATGGTTACGGCCGCTACCGAGGGATCGGTACTAGCTAAGGCCACATTTATCATGCGCTATGGCCGGAAGAAGAATTAAAAATGTGACCGTTGCTTACGCAATCGACGAATTGCTGTATTCATTCATTGAGGGTCTACCGCGTTAGGCGGACTCAGGATGCGAGTATGGCTCGCTGTGGGCGATTGTACTGGCTTTGAGTCCGCTACACCTATCTGTCATTGAGGGCAGGTGTGTCTTCGCATACATGGCGTTTTCGTGCATGGTCGCAATATGAGCGCAGCAGCTAAATTGGACCTGTCGTCATATTGGATGCGGTTCACTCACAATCGCTACTTCAAACAGCGGCCGAAACTCGTCGGATCCGCTTCAGGTGCCTACTTGACACTCGCTGACGGTCGACGGGTATTCGCTCGATCATGATGAAAATCAAATTCCAAAGACCGATATCCCTAGGAGCATTATAGTGCGATCGACCATCTCCCGTCTTACTGGCAGTCTCTCCCTCGCAGCGTTTGTACTGGTGGGGGTGGTCTCCCGGGCAGGCGACAACACAAGCTCCCTCGACGGTCTTCCCATACCTCCCACCAGCACACGTCAAAACGTGGCGTTTGGCGCGCAAATTTTTAATGGCGAAGCGAGCGGTGGCAGATGTAGTGTTTGTCACGGAACCAATGGCGCAGGCGGCGGTGGGGCGCCAAAGCTTACGACCGGCAAATGGCTATGGAGTGATGGCAGCCTCGCCGGGATCGAGCAGGTTGTGCGCACGGGGGTGACGCGGCCCAAGAAGGGGAATGGTTCGATGCCCCCTCGTGGCGGAGCTCCTTTATCCGACGCCAAGGTAGCAGCCGTATCCAGCTATGTCTGGGCAATCAGCCATCAGACCAAGCAACAGACATCGATTAACTTCAAGACGCAAAGAAAATCGAGCCGGATAGTGATAACTGAACAGGAAAGACCCCGAGACGACGGAGCAGTGCCGGAGGCGGAGTGCAATTCGTCGCACCTTCACATGAGGGTCACCGAAGAGACTGCTTTTCCAACTTCCAAAGCCGTGCCAAGCCCCCTCGCGCCACTTGACACGAGGGGGCCATATCAGAACTTGTAGTGCATGGTGACGCCCACGGTGCGAGGTCGCGCGACATTTCTCAGCTGGTATGGATTAGAAATGGTCTGTACGTAGGCCGCTCCGGAATATGCGGTATTGCTCGTGATATTGTTCGCGAACAAATCAAACCCCAGATGGTCGTTAACCCCTAGCGAGGCGCGTACATTGGTCACCGTACTGGAGGGTACCTTCCAGTAAAACTCCCTGGTGGAATCAATATTCCCCGGCGCTGAGCTACGGTAAGCGGCATCGGCATGTAGCAGCAACGTCCAATCGGCTTGGGGAAGCAATGCCGGTGAGACGTTGTAATCCGCCCCGAGTGTGCCCGTATTCAGAGGAACACCGGGAAGTCGGACTCCCTTAGCAATATTGATGAAAGGCGCCGTATCGGAAGGTCCAGTTCCCCCAAAGGCCGGGATGAGCGCATAACCCACCAAATCGCTTTTCTGGATCGGCGCTGTGGTTTCAGCATTGGTATACGTATATCCAACCGATAGTGTCAGATTCTGAGTGGCAGCCGCCTGAAGCTCAAACTCGACTCCCTTGGACCGTGCGGTACTGCCGTTGTAGACAGCCGCGTACGCCCCAGCTTCCGAATAATCATTAAACTGAAAATTATCCAGATCGACGCGATACAGCGCCGCGCTATATCGCAAGCGTTTCTCGAGAGCGGTCCCCTTCAAGCCAACCTCATAGTTCTTTGCGTAGTCAGGAGAGAACGTTTGGTATTCCGGCAATGCCGCGAATGGACCGGTTACAGGCAAACCATTCGTACCTCCGCGTCGGAAGCCTTCGGAGTAGGTCGCGTAAACCTTCATGTCGGGCCCGAAATCGTAGGAGGTATTGAACTTCTTCAGGTGTCCAGAAATTCTTTGACTGGCGTTGACAATGGTAAGACCCGATGGATCCGTCAAATCCTGAGCACATCCGGCACCACACAGGGGTAGTGAATCCGCGGAGATCATCGAAAAGGTGTCTCGAAAGAAGCGTAGTCCGCCGGTCACTTGCCACGCGCTTGTGATATGCGCGGTTAATTCGCCGAAGATTGCCTTGTCCGCGTAATGGGTGTTGTTAGTCCCAAATGACTCGACGTCCCCGTAATTAGTGGCTATTGGTTGTCCAATCGACGCATTGTAAGCAAGCTGCCCATAGTCAAGGACTGTAAAGTCAGCGCCGCGGGTCTCTCGTTGATAGAACGCTCCCGCAACATAGTCAAAGAGATGCTTGCCACTCGAGGCGAGCCGCAATTCCTCGACAAAGGACCTGTCAGTTGCGGGCACCGAGGCAATGAAATTCATGCGCGGATAGCCGTTATACGGTGGGTAACCGACATAAGGGTTGCCAGCGCCAAGATTGACGGAGGACGCTATGAGATTTGTGGAGCTGTAAGTGCTGTCCTTGTCGTACGAGGTGGCCGAGGTAAGGTTCGCGAAACCCAAATCGATATTAGCGACGATACTCCCTAAGTCCACCGTGTCGTCGTACGGTTCCTTGGTAAAGGCGGCGGTTGTGTATGGACCGCCGGCATTCGCGTAGAAGCTCCCGAGAGGCGCCCCAGCGCAACTCTGTGAGGCGGCCGCCGTGCCGTTCGGCACGTTAACGCAGCCCCCACGCCAGAATGGCGACGATACCTGAGGATCCGCCTGCGTTGTGGTCTGATGCAGGTAGTCAAATTGGATGTCAACCGTATCTGCGGGCTTCCAGCGTAGTGCTATACGCTCGAAACCCTGATTCGACGAATTGACATCCTTTTGCTCGGGCCCGATCAGCGGCCCGCTCGATAAATTACCCGGCACACTGGGAAGCGGCGCTCCATTGGGACCCACTTCCCACAGGTTAACGGCATTGATAAACCCCGCCAGGTGTTCGTAACCAGCGACCACCCGCACTGCGAGAGTATCGGAGAGCGGTAGATTCACCATGCCATGCAAGTTCTCGTTTGGCCGGTTCGCGAACTCCGTGTCGCTCCCTGTAACACTTACATCCGCAGCAAAGGCTGAAAAATCGGGTCTATGGGGTATGACCCGGATCGTGCCCGCCTCCGCACCCGATCCGTAGAGGGTGCCTTGCGGTCCACGCAGCACCTCTACGCGATCTATGTCTTCCAATACCATCGGAAAGAAAATGGGCGTTTCACCGAAATAGGTGGAGACTGAATTCACGGTCTGAGTTGGGAGGTAGGTTGACGATGAACCTCCTCCCGGAGCGTCGGTACGAAGACCTCGCAATGTCATGTCGTTTTGAAACGACCGGGCCGCCGGCCCCTGATCGACTGTAATCAGGCCGTTCACGATGCGCGCCAAATCGTTCAAGTTGGTCGCGCCCGAAGTGGCAATCGCATCGCCACTCAGCACTGAGATGTTATAGGGAATATCCTGCACCGTTTGCGTACGGCGCTGCGCGGTCACCACAATTTCAGAGAGCGACACCGCTTCGGTGGGCTGCGAAGCGGCTGCAGGTGTCTGCGCGAACGCGTCCGGCGCTCCCATAAATAGAGTCGCCGTCGAAAAAAGAAGCGCATTGGTACGGCACCCCCGAAGCACCGCATGCACGGCCGTCGCGACGGAGGGCCGGCGGATATTGCTAGTAGTAACAAATGCACGGGCGCGAGTCATAAAGGTCTCCCATTTCTCTGTTGCAAAAATTTCCCCAAAATCTAATAGTCCGCATACATAAACGCTCTTGAATTAGGCGTATTCGAGAATGATGTAAACAATGCCATCAGAGTCGATGCCGGATGGCTTGATGTCGTGCAAGCGGCGCGACGATATACCGCGCAACCAAGGCCGCTTACCGCTGCTTCGACACTGCGCCGCGTCTCACCGACGGCGGATCCCATAACAATGGTGGTCACAAAACTCAATGGAATAATGGAATGTTGACCACCCGAGGTGAGCGCATTGCTCTCGACGGCGATTGGGCAATCCATATTTAACATGGTGACGATGGCTACTGCTAAAATGATGCGCATGCCGCCCTTCCGTAACCGCAAATAGTGATTATTGGGGGCCTCCTTTCGCTGGCCGTTCCTAACCCGTTGCAAGCTCACTATGAGTCGTCGCACGCCCGCCGGTCCAGTCACAAAGGGTCGAAACGCAACATAACTGTATAGTGACTTATTGCACTACAGTGTCAGGATAGCGGTACCGACGAAGCTTGAGTGGGAGGTCGAGATGCGTGTGGCGATACTTTAGGTGCTGGAGAAAGCGCAACGTCTCAGCAATGCCAAAGATCCGCATCGAGCGCTTCAGATTGCGGGCCCCTCAATTGCCGTACCGCATAGCCGCCAGTACAGCAGGGTACAGTGCAAGGGGCGGCGCGGCCAACGGGTGAAACGACACAGATACTGGCGTTCCCGGCAGAGTCACACCTGTTTACGGTAATTCGCAGGATCGAATGACGCCGAGTCAATCAAAAAGGTGCAGGTCAATCGCTTCCGCCATTTTGCGATGACCGATGGGATTCGGGTGTAAATGATCGCCAGTATCGTATTCTTTCTTCATTTGTCGGGGATGATCACGATCGCGGATCGCCGCATCAAAGTCGACAACGCCATCGCATATCTTTGACGTTCGCACCCATTCATTGAAGACCTCGCGGACCTTTTCCTTTTCTTCGGAATAGTAGTTTTGGTAGGCGACCCCTTCAAACGGTGTGATTGTGGCACAGAAGATCTTGATCCCTCTCTCGTGCGCACGCGCAGTAATCTGAGAGTACGCTGCGATCAGGTCTAAATGTGTAGTCACTGCGGTGTCCCCAAGTAACCCCTGCGGACCGCTTAGGCCGATATCGTTGATCCCCTCCAGCAGAACTATGTGACTAACTCCCGGAACCGAGAACACGTCCCGATCAAGTCTAGCAAGTGCGGATACGCCCGCAATTGGATAGGACTGGAGTAACTGGTTGCCGCTAATCCCCGCGTTTATCACTGCGATTCCTTGATTGTGCAGACGGCGCGCCAATACTCCCGGCCACCCGCGGTCCCCCGTTTTCGGATCGACAAATCCGTCGGTGATCGAATCGCCCAGTGCTACGACCACTTTGCGTGGATGATTCACTAACACGTCGACTTCGGAGACCAGAGGCCGCAAGGTGCCAAGGCAGTTCCCCGTCGGTAAGTGCTGCTCAAATGTCGCGTCGGATTCGGCGACAGTAGTTTGATCGGTCAACGGATAATCGGGTGTGCAGGAAACTGCTGAGACTCCGCGAGGGGCGTAGACACTAACCACCAGGTCGCTTCCCGACTTTGCCGGCAGTTCGATAGGGTCGCTCAGTGCCGGTGCTCCGGCCGGGATAATGATGGTGCCTTGTCCGCCGAATGTCGCGCGCTTTAGTGATCCGGGCACTGCATTCAGCCCATCACCCGCGATCCCCACGGTTACTGCGGCCAACTCCACGGCGCTGTCGGCGTACTCGTTCGAGAATCTCAGTCGGATCTGACTGCCACCCAGTGATATACGCAACCGGTAGCGAATCGTGCCTTTGAATTTAACTGGAGTGGGATATGTATACGTCCCAACCTTTGACTCCGTCGGCATTCCCGTCGGATTAGTCGCCCATGTTCCGATCCACATTGAGGGATCGTGAGCGGCCACTGCACCAGAAAAGCAGGTAAGTGCCGCTAAGAGGGCCGTTGACGAACTCAGATGTTTCATTCTTTAATTTTCACCGAACTAATTAGAGCGGCTGATCGCGTGCTTCCCGCGACCCCATTCTCATCGCACGGCCCTCGCACTTACAATGACGATGGAATGACGAACTCTGGGCCTTTGGCCGTACTTTCCGGCCACCGTTGCATAATGGACTTCTGCCGCGTGTAGAATCGGATACCTTCGTGGCCGTATACGTGCAGATCCCCAAAAAGGCTATTCTTCCAACCACCAAAACCATGCCAGGCCATAGGTACCGGAATTGGAACATTGATGCCTACCATTCCGACTTCAATGCGCCGAGCGAATCCCCGAGCGATATGCTGAGGCTATCCCGCAAGCAAACTCTACGATCTCGATCCCACGCATGACTTCTCCGCGAGCGTCCGCGAGCACCTTCCCGTGTTCCTCGGTGATGACAGCGGCCACTGCGTCGCGCTCTGCGTTGAGTAGGCGCAAGAACTCGAATAGTACTCGGGCACGGCCCTGCGGCGGAGTGTCTGCCCATGCGGGCTGGGAGGTGCGGGCCGCCTCTACTGCGGCCTGTAGGTCCTGCGGCGCGGCCAACACGACCTCCCGTATCGCCGAACCCGTGGCGGGGTTGTATATGGCCTGCTTTCGTGCGGAGCAGCCGGAGGTGAGGGCGCCGCCGATAAAATGTTGCACCAGTGGCAACGGGCGCATGGCTTCGAGGAATGTATTCATCGGTACTCCGGGAGCCTCATCCGCTCTTCGACGTCGAACACGGGGCTCTTTATCTTTTGAGCTGGGCACGCCTGACGCACTCGACCTCGACGTCACTACGCTCCATAATGAGCCCGCTCTGTGACTCTATGCGCCAAACGCCGCAGCCGCGTTTTATAAGATCGCAAGCGGCGTTTATGGTCGCGCCCAATGATTGAAATTCCAAGTGCGAGAATCGGCCGCCATTGGGCATACCATTGGTTGAGTTAGCCCCATCGGCGTAAAAAAGCCTGTATGTCAGCTCGGCCCTCCTCAAAGCGGCGTCTGTAGTCACGACCATCCCGCTCGAGCTGCGAGAGTATGCAATTTACTGCCACGCGCTCACAGCTACGGAGAGATGAAATGCCAGCTAGCTGTGAAGTTCGTGGAACCGATACAGTAAGTCCGCGAGCAGCGAGAGTATCTTTATTCGTCCCATCAGGTTTAGCGTTCCGGCCCCCAACCTCCGGACGCACCTTCCTTTTGCTATGGCTTTGACGCGCTCGAGTACAAATTGGCGCCGTTGATACGTCTTAAGTCACACAACACGCCGTCCAAACCAGGTAGCGGCGACCGGGAGACCTATGCGAGCATTTCGGTTGATTGCTTTGTCCGTATTCCTATGCAGTACTGCCTCGGCGATGGACCTTACCCGAGAGGTCGAGTTTCATATTGATCCGCAACATCTTTCGACGGCCCTTTTGGAGTTTTCCCATCAAGCGAATCTGCAAATCGTGGTGGGCCCGGAGGTTGGGGACCACAATAGCAGCGGCCTCAACGGGCGACACTCCATTTCGCAAGGTTTATCGAACCTGTTGCAGGGCTCATCGTTTGCCTACCGGGTAGTCAACGATACCTCCATCACCGTGGGCGCCGACGGCGGATCACACAACGTACCCCCTGTGATAGGCAAGCGCAGCACTCAGCCGCTTGCTTCCGATCCGGAACCGTCCGGCGATTCCGCTGTGGCGCCCGGCCTGCAGGAGATAGTTGTCACTGCTCAGCGGCGCGAGGAGAGCCTGAGCAAAGTCCCGATCAGCATGACGGCGTTGACGCAAAGGAGTATGGATAACCTAGGCATCAAGGATATTGCCGACGTCGTTCGATTCACACCGGGCCTGTCGATCCTAGATCAGGGTAATTTCGTCAGCATAACTATCCGCGGCATCGGCTCGTCGGGGGGCGCCGCGACCACCGGTGTGTATATCGATGACACCCCGATCCAGGAGCGCACCCTGGCCAACTCCGAGGGAAGCCAGGCATTGCCAAAAACATTCGATCTGGATCGGGTCGAAGTCCTCCGCGGTCCTCAGGGCACGCTCTTCGGCGCGGGATCCGAAGGCGGGACGGTTCGCTATATCATGACCCAGCCGAGTCTCACCACATTCAGTAGCTACGCGCGAAGCGAGTTATCCTTCACGCAGGGAGGTGCGCCCAGCTACGAAGCCGGCGTCGCTGCCGGCGGTCCGATCGTCGAGGATACCCTCGGAATTCGTGCGAGCCTGTGGTACCGGCGGGACGGCGGATGGATCGACCTGGTCAATCCATCCACATTGGCGCCGGTCCAGAACAACGCCAATTACGGAGAGACCACCGCGGCTCGACTCGCCGCCACGTGGGCTGCCACTTCGAACGTTTCGATCGCTCCCAGCGTGATGTATCAAAGTCGCAAGCTGCATAACCTGCAGACCTATTGGGGCATGCTTTCCATTCCGAGCGACAATCATTTCGTGAGTGCGAATCCGTCCCGGGCGCCCGAAGACGATTCCTATGGTATCGCGTCCCTCAAGGTCACCGCGAATCTAGGTTTTGCCCAGTTAATCTCGAACACATCGGGTTTTCACCGGCAAGATGATAATAGCTACGACGGCACTCTCTCTTATCTAGGCTTCTATCAAACACTCGGTTGGCCGAATGGCATCCCGTTTGCCGGGTCGGCCTGCCCAACCCATGCATCCTGTTATCCATTCCTCGATGGGTCAGGCGTTCACCTGCCGCCTGGCTTAGAAGATTACCGCGTGCAGGGAACACTCACGTCGAAGCAAGATGCGTTCACTCAAGAGTTTCGACTACAGTCGAGCGACCGCGACGCGGCTGTCACTTGGACGGTTGGGACGTTCTTTTCCATCGAACGCACCACAAGCTTGGAGCGGGACGCTGATCCCGGGGTGGACCGGTTCTTCGATGGCGTCTTCGGTACTACTGAATGCTCAGCCTTCGGATTGCCCTGTAACCCGAATGGCAGCACGCCTCTTGTCAACAATACCGATACCTATTTGGGCTACGTCGTCGGCCATGATCGACAACTGGCCGGTTTTGGCGAGGCTGTTTGGGCGCTCACCGATCGGCTGAAACTGACAACCGGCCTGCGCTATTCAAAAGTGGACTTTACGAGCGCGTCGTACGCAAATGGGCCGGTTAATTATGGATACTCGTCCACAACCGGTGCGGAGCACGAGCACCCGGTGACTGAACGCCTTGGTCTCGCCTTCCAGGAAGACGCGTCGAACCTCTATTACGCCACCTTCTCCACCGGCTTTCGGCCGGGGGGCGCTAACCAGCCGATCCCGGCGGCCGCATGTGCTGGTGATTTCCAGAATTTTGGAATATCCGGCACGCCGCTATCGTACAAATCGGACACCGTACGAAGCTTCGAGGTCGGCGCGAAAAATAATATCGACAATCGGCTTAAATTGGCGAGCAGCGTCTATTACATCCGTTGGAATGACATCCAACAGGAGGTCGTGCTTCCGACGTGTGGAAACACCTATGCGTCAAATCTGGGCTCCGCGGTATCCAAAGGTGCAGATCTCGAGTTGGAGTGGGCGGTCTCCGAATCCGTCCATCTGGACGCGGCGGTCGGATACACGGATGCGGTATACACCAAGAGCAGCTTTGCCGGGCCCGACGCGCTTACCCCCCTAGTTCAAAATGGAGATGGCGTCGTCTCCGGCCAAGGCGCCTTCTCCCAGCCTCCTTCCCCTTGGACCATATCAATCGGCCCTCAATATAATTTCAATCTCCTCGCGCATAAATCCTTTGCCCGACTCGACTACGAGTTCGCGAGCAAGAACAACAAGCCTTTCGCGGGCGATGATCAGAGGACGGTGCAGTACGACCCTTACCTAGGTCCGACGTCGGCCCATACCTTCGTGTCCGCTCGTGCAGGCACCGAGTTAAACAATTTCTCGGTATCTTTCTTTATAGATAACCTGCTTGACTCTCATACCATCACCAGCATCGCTCATACGACGCTGGATGGCGCCGGGCCACAACCACCGGTCAGCCCCTTGTACACCTACTCAACCTTCCGGCCCCGTACCTTCGGGCTCACCTTCATTTATCGAAATTAGGACTCGCCATTTTTCCCTCTGGAGAATTCAATGCCTAGCAGAGTCTTCACGCACCGTCCGGTTCGAGCTGTCGCCCAACTGATGGTGCTGTCCACTGTAGTTGCGTTTTTGTCGTCGACTGCCGTTGCCCAGGAGAGCGCTGGGAGCCGTCCCGCCGTTTCTCAAACGGCTCATCCGGTCAAGATCACGGCCAGCGATCCGACCGCGCTGACGACGCCTGACGTTCAAACGGAAACCAGCAACGGTCAGGTCTCCAAGAATCGCGTGATGGGAGTTTCGCAGGATAAGCATTTCAAGTCCGGCCTCTATTCATCCGAGGGGGAGCGGGCGAATGTTGACTCTTACGCCGTGGACGAATTCATGTTCTTTCTCAAGGGGGGAGTCACTCTAATTTCCACGGACGGTACCGTGCTGAAGGTCCGTGCTGGCGATGGTGTTTACATGCCGAAAGGATGGAAGGGCATGTGGGATGCGAAGACAGGCTACACAAAATTCTACGTGGTCTATGACGCCGTTAAGGCCGCTGAGTAAGGACGCATCCGGCAGCCGCGCAAGGTCATCGTGTGTGTTGCCTTATGTCGGGAGTCACCGATCGTGTTAAAGGGTACGGAGAAATGACCGCGATGCTATCGGCGAACCTATGGCACACCTCGATGCTTGCCGTCTCAGTCGTTCTTGGGCTGCAGGCGAGTGTAGCGCCTGCGTCGGCATCGTTTCAGATCGCCGCCGGCACGGAGGCCTATGCGGCGCAGTGTGCCGCGTGTCATGGTGGGGACCTCTCAGGCTCCAATCATGCACCGGCGCTCAAGGGCGCCGTCTTCCGCACGGCCTGGGCCGAGAAACCCTCTCGTTTGTTATACAGCCGAATCATCAGCACGATGCCCCTGACTGATCCTGGAACGCTGGCACCGAAGATGGTGCTGGATATAACGACGTTCATTCTGTCGGTGAACAAACAGCTCATTCCGGAGAGTGGCTACCAGAAGGCCGACGAACTCAACAGTATCCCGATTAAGCGGGTCGACTAGCGACGGCCGTCCGCCAGCGACATCCCTTGCCGGCGTTCCGAGTAAAGAAATATATGCAAGTAGTCAGAATCGATAAATGCATTTCCCCATCAAGAGAATTGCGCGCGATCGTAACTCGTGCTGTCTGGCTCGGCCTGGGATTATCGCTGATCGGCAATAGCGACCGGGTGGCGGCAGCCAGCGCGCAGAGTGACTGGCCGTATTTCGGGGGAAGCAAACGCTTTGATCGATACTCGGATCTTGGCCAAATCGACAAGCGCAATGTAGATAAACTGCAACTTCTCTGGACACGTACGGGACTTGATCCTTCGATTCACGACGCCTTTCCGGATATCGTGCCCTCCAACTATCTTCGCGGAACTCCGATCTTGGTTGACGGGGTGCTCTATGCACCGGATGCCGTGGGCTTGGTTGAGGCATTTGACGCAGCAACGGGTGCCACCAAATGGGTACAAAAGCCCTTTGCGGCGACACTGAGGGAGGCCGCTGGCGAAAGCACGCGCACGGTCGACTATTGGAGAAACGGCAAGGATCAGCGAATCATCGTGGTGCGCGGAGAATATCTCTATGCGCTTGATCCAAACGACGGTAGCTTCATTACAGGTTTTGGGCGGGGCGGGCGCGTGTCCTTACGTAGAAATACCCCCGACAAGGCGCCATTTTTTGGTTTCAACGGACCGATCATCGTCGGTGATGTGGTCATCGTCGGAGGCAATGGAGGCGGCAACGCCGGCAGCGGGTATGGAGACGGCGGAAATACCGTGGAATCAACGCCCGAGGACATCCGGGGCTATGACGTGCGCACAGGGGCGCTGGTGTGGACGTTTCATGTCATGCCTCAGAAGGGGGACCCCGGCTATGACAGTTGGGGAGATTCACGAGACCGAACCGGCAACATGGCCGCGTGGGCACCCCTCGCCGCGGATGAGAAGCGGGGCATTGTGTATGTGCCTCTTAGCGCCCCCACGGATTCTGAATACGGCGGGCACCGACCGGGTGCCAACCTCTATTCTTGCAGCCTGGTGGCGCTGAATGCGCGGACCGGCAAAATGCTTTGGTATTTTCAGATGGTGCATCACGACGTTTGGGACTATGACAATTCCGCGCCGCCTACGCTGGCTGACATTACCGTTAACGGCCGAAGGATTCCGGCGGTCATCCAGCCGAGCAAGACCGGCTTCCTATATGTCTTCAATCGCGTGACCGGCAAGCCAGTATGGCCAATCGAGGAACGCGCGGTACCGCAATCGAACGTCCCCGGCGAGCATAGTTCGCCGACTCAGCCCTTCCCGACTAAGCCACCGGCATTCGATCGACAGAGCATCACCGACGATGATCTGATCGATTACACGCCGGAGTTGAAGGCGGCTGCCAAGAAATTCCTGGCGGATTACGACGCTGTCGATGGTCTATTTGCGGCGCCGTCGATTCCAACTGAAGGTAAGAAGGGCACGCTGACGGTACCGGGGGGATGGGGTGCGGGCAGTTGGAATACCGGGGCCTTCGACCCGAAAACAGAACGTTACTACGCGGTGTCGATGACCGTGCCCGGAACCTATAACCTGAAGAAATCCACGGATCCCGATGCTATGCCTTACGAGGGCCTTTATGCAGGCGGTGACAGTGAGCTGCCGTATGGAGTCGGGCCGAACGGGTTGCCATTGTTGAAAGGTCCCTATGGTCGGATCACGGCGTATGACATGAACAAAGGTGAGAAGCTGTGGACCATTGCGAACGGAGAGGGTCCACGCAACCACTCGCTCCTTAAAGCTCTGAACCTCCCCCCTCTCGGTACCATAGGCAAGCCTGCAGCGCTCGTCACAAGGACACTGCTGTTTGTGGGCGAATCAAGCGACGCCGTGATGGGTGGACCGGAAGCAGGAATCGCAGGGCCGGCAAAATTCCGCGCCTATGCCAAGGACACGGGCGACAAGGTATGGGAAATCACCATACCGGCAGGCACCACGGGCGGTCCGATCACCTACATGGCCGCCGGGAAACAAACGATAGTGGTTCCGATTGGCGGCGATCATTACGGCTCGGGTTGGATCGCATTGGCTCTCAATTAGCCGCGAGGTCGTAGCGGATGAGTGACGAAAGTGATGCATCGCTGGGCATGGGGCGTCCGATTGCACGCCGCGACTTCATATGCGGTATCGCTGTGAGCACCGTCGCCGGCGCGTTGTCATCGTCGAGTCCGATGCTCGCGGCAGCACAACCTGCGACTGGGCGAGTTCCGATCGTGCCGCCGGGCGATTATCCTCCGACGGCGACCGGGTTGCGGGGCCAGTATCAAGGTTCGTTTGAGACGGCCCATGCAGCGCGGGACGGTAAGTTCGACGGCGATGTTACGGCCGAGGATACCGGGGAGACCTATGACCTCGTCATTGTAGGCGGCGGGATCTCGGGCCTAGCCGCAGCGCATTTCTTCCGGGCAGCGCTTGGTGACGATCGCAAGATATTGATTCTGGACAATCACGACGATTTCGGCGGTCACGCGAAGCGCAACGAGTTTTATCAAGATGGCCGCATGTATCTGGGCTATGGCGGCACGATGAGTATCGAGATGCCGTTTCCTTACAGTTACATCTTCAAGACGATGATTCGAGAGCTTGGAATCGACCTCAGGCGCTATCCTGCCTACCTTAATGCCGATCTTTACAAAGATCTTGGCGACGGTACGTTCTTCGATAAAGAACACTTCACGGGCGACAAATTGGTCGTGACGCCGGACGCGGACAACCCCGATTGGATCGCATTTTTCAACGCCGCCCCCCTCACGACGAGCGTCAGACATGACTTGATTCGCATCCACACCGAGCGTCGGGACCATATGCCCGATCTTAACCCGGAGCAAAAGGCCGCTGCGCTGAAGAAGATGAGCTATCAGGACTTTCTGATCCGCCATGCCGGGATGTCGCAAGACAGCCTGCCGTTCTTTTTGGGACTTAGCTTTCGCAACAATATGCGGGTCGATACGTGCCCGGCATTCCATGCCGCCAAATCGGGCGCGGCAGGTTTTCAAGGCATGGAAATCGGTGGTGGAGCCGCTTATCCCGAGAAGACCGACTTCCACTTCCCAGACGGCAACGCAACGATCGCTCGTATGCTGGTTAATCGGCTGGTGCCGGGAGCGTATGGCGGTGGCGTGTTCGATTTCGAAGAGATCGTCACCCAGCGTGTCAATTACCAGGCACTCGATCTCCCGGCAAGCACGACTCGCATACGCCTCAAGTCCACGGCGGTCCGCATCGAGCATATCGGAGGCGCGCAAAATTCCGAGGATGTGCGCATCGTCTATGTGAGAGAAGGCAAACGGATCCAGGTGAAGGCTACCAGCGTCATCCTCGCGTGCTTCAATAACATCATACCCTTCATTGTTCCCACGCTGCCGGAGGAGCAGAAGACTGCACTGCACTACGCTTCTAAAGTACCCATGATCTATACCAATGTCCTCATCAGGAATTGGGAGGCGTGGAAGAAATTGAAAGTGAGCTCAATCTACTCGCCCACTGCCTATCACAACGAGATGTTTCTCGATTATCCGGTATCGATGGGCAAGTACAAATCCCCCGACGACCCATCGCGGCCCGTCATTGTTCATCTGGGAGGGAACCCCAATAGTCCGGGACTATCGCGCCGCGACCAAAACCGCGCGGGGCGTGCGCAGATGCTGGCCACGCCCTTTGAGACGATCGAGCGCGAGGTTCGCTCTCACATGGGTCGGGCTCTCTCCGGGGGAGGCTTTGACCCCGCCAAAGATATCCTTGCCATCACGGCGAACCGTTGGCCTCACGGTTACGCTTATACCTACGATACGCTGGGAGATCCCGATGTGCCCGACGCCGAGCGGCCGCACATACTAGGTCGGCGAACTTTTGGACATATCGCCATCGCCAATGCGGATTCGGGGGCCGCGGCCTACACAAGCGTGGCGATCGACCAAGCGCATCGAGCCGTACAGGAAACCCTCATCTCATTGGGGATGACGTAAGCAATGCAGTCTTTGTATCTACGGTGCAGGTGATCCACATGACTTCTCCCCTCGATACGCCGCCGGCGCTTAGCCAGTCTCTAAGACCTCGTCACCTCGCAATGATCTCCATAGGCGGCATTATTGGCGCCGGCCTATTTGTCGGCAGCAGCACGGCGATCATCGCAGCCGGCCCTGCGATCGTGCTGAGCTACGCGCTTGCGGGGACACTAGTGCTGCTCATCATGCGCATGCTGGGCGAGATGGCGGTCGCCTTACCCCATGTGCGTTCGTTTACCGAGTTCCCTCGGGTGGCATTGGGACCGGGGGTCGGCTTTGTGGTGGGTTGGCTCTATTGGTACTTTTGGGTAATCGTTGTGCCGGTCGAGGCAATTGCGGGTGCAAAGTTATTGCAGCAATGGATACCCGTTTCACTATTGCCACTAGGACTATCGTTGATGGCAATCATGACGTCCGTCAATTTGCTTTCTGCGCGCTCCTACGCAGAATTCGAGTTTTGGTTTGCCTCCATCAAGGTCTCCGCGATAGTCGTCTTCATCACTATTGGGGTGTCCTATGCTTTGGGATGGGCTTCTCCCCCTAAGGCAACGTTCGCCAATCTTACGAGTCATGGCGGATTTATGCCTCATGGATGGCTGGCAGTATTAGCCGGCGTTCCTACCGTGTTTTTCGCGTTGACCGGGGCGGAGATCACGACCGTCGCCGCTGTGGAGTCGGCGCAGCCAAGCCGCGCCATTGCTGGATTGACCACAACCGTGATCTGGCGAATCATGGTGTTCTACGTCATTTCTATTTTTTTGATCGTCTCGGTGGTGCCCTGGGATCAAGTTCGCTCTGGCGAGTCGCCGTTCACCTTGGCGCTCAATCATATGCGTGTTCCCTGGGCCGGGACGATCATGAGCGGAATTATCCTAACCGCGGTTCTCTCCTGTCTCAACTCAGCATTCTATGTTTGTTCACGGGTGCTATTTGTCTTGGCGGCGAACGGCGATGCATTCCAGTCGCTCGTGAAATTGAACAGGCGTCAGGTGCCGGCCCGCTCCGTCATGATTGGTGCGATTGCCGGGATACTGGGGATTCTGGCAGCAACCCAGGCGCCACAGCACGTGTTCGATTTTCTGGTCAGTTCAGCGGGGGCTGTCATCGTATTCGTCTATATGGCGGTGCCCCTCGCACAGATTCGGTTACGGCGACAACGGGAGCGAGCGGGGGAACCAAAGCCGAGTATCTCGATGTGGTGGTTTCCTTGGGGAAGCTACGTCGCGCTTGCTGCGATGGTCGTCGTGCTGGTAGCGATGGCGTTTACACCCGGTCTTGATCGTGATCTCGGTTTTAGCGTCGTGACACTCATCATCGCGGTGCTTGCCTACGTCGGGTTGCGACGTCGCGAGCCGATGTCTGCCTCATCCTGAGCACTCGTTTGGCTAGCTGCCCCTTGCTTGTAGCGATCGGATAACCGGGAGAGTGCGGATTCGAATGCCGGTCGCCGCGAAAATCGCGTTACAGAGAGCCGCTGCCTCACACGACGTGGCAGCCTCCCGCACCCCGCCAGCGTCGACCTGCAGCGCATCGGTTCGCACTGGGAACAGATCATCCATCTCGTCGCCTCCGTGCATTCCGGCCACACCAGCGCAGTCCAACGGCGGCCTTCCGAGGGGGCCGCAGATGACATGACCCGACCCGACCAGCGCCGTTCACCACCAAAATAATCAACGAGATTCGATAGGCACTGGCTGGCTTGCGCCAGTCTCATGATTAGTGAGATTCGACAATTACCGATCATGGATTCACTATTCCGATCTACAGTTCAAATTGTCGGGGAGGAAAGGAAAGCACGTTTGCGATCGACGTCGTCTCTACATCGGATGCCAATAGGCACTCGTCACGCTGATGGACTGTCGAACCTTCGCCGCGATGAACTCCATTTGAGACTCCGACAATCCCAACACATCCACCTCCATATGCATAGCGCCATCAATGGCGAACTCCGCCGCCACGCGACGCGGAATAACATTTAAATTATGAAAGCGCTCGAGAACGCGTGCGATGGCGCCGGGATCTGCGTCAGCAACCACCCGAAGACGTAGGAGAGCAGAGGTATCGTGAGGCGAACACATGAGCGAAAATTCCTCGATCGACTATCGTGACCCGCAACCAGCACCACGCCCGGCTTCCTGTGGAAGCCGGGCAGGTAATGATCGCGAGCGAGTCAAGCAGTCCACTCATAATTGAGGCTAGCCTACATATCAGAATGACAAATGGCAAAGGCGACATCTGCAAGTTCAGCTGCCCGGACACCCTAGATTGGGCGCTTTGAATGCCGCCGGAGATACTGCGCTCCAAACAGTTGTCTACAGGTGAGGTTCAAAAGCGCTGAGGACAACGATTTTCCACGTGCGTCGAGCGCCGTCGATCTGGTTACACACCCCAACAAAGATCCGCGCATTACGAATAACCTGTGGAGCTTCGGCAACTCGTAGCGATAAACGGTTTCCATAACGAGGCCCCCTCGAAATAGGCTCTTAACGGGTCGCGGTCAGCGCCCTACGAGCGTCAAATAATCTTCGCTCGATTTAGTTACCACGACGATGTTGGAAACGTTACCTTTGTCGCCGACGCGTGGATGGGCGATTACATACAATTGCATTGCGCGAACTCCCGCATGCTAACTATAGGCCGGACTTGCTGATACGGCTGTGATTCCCCATTCAATATGCCCATTGTTTGGTTAGGGACGTCCGATAACGGAAATTGCCCTCCTTAGCCAATAACAGCGGGAATTCGTGAGCCGATATGCTGCTGCCCTGCAGCCGGTCGAGGCCAACTTTGCAAGAGCGGCCGGCCAACCGATGGCTCTGGACAATCGTCAGTCGTCGGAGCACTCGGGTAGACGGTTCATTCCAGGACATTTTCAGATGTGACGGCCCATTTTTATTAATACGCGCTAGCCGCTCAATTCCTCACTCCTGTTTTTCAGCTTGAAAGCTCGACGGTTCGGGTTCACGCTACTGTAATAAATCTCATGAGCGCCAACGTCACACCTGCGGATTCGCCTGACAGCACTGCGCTCATCGCGCCGCTTCGCCCCGCGCTCGTCAAATATTTCCTTCGCAAGTGCGGCAATGCCGCAGAAGCGGAGGATTTGGCTCAGGATGTCTTGGAGCGCGCGCTCGGCAAAGCCCGCTGGGAGTCCGCTGAACAGGCCAAGGGCTACATTTTCAGAATCGCTGTGAATCGCTGGCACGATCGCAACCGCCGCGGCCTTACCCACGGTACTGTCATCGAATGGGACGACGCTGCGACCTTCGCGCAGGCTGAGGAAATTTCCCCCGAGCGCGTATTAAGTAGTGAGCAAGAGCTTCATGCCGTCGTCGCGGCGCTGCAGGAACTGAGCGAGCGAACCCGTGACGTGTTCATGTTGTTCCGCTTGGAGCAGTTAAAGCATGGGGAAATCGCCCAACTATTCGGAATTTCGGTGAGCGCGGTCGAAAAGCATGTCTCCAAAGCCGTCGGGCATCTGGCACGCCGGGCGGCCCGTTCGAGTTGATAACATGACCTTGATTCGACCACAGACAAAGGCAGAAGCGCCCGACCTTGAAGAACTGGCGTCTGATCTATTCCTGCGTCGTCGCGAAGGATCGTGGAGCGCGTCCGATCAAGAGGCACTTGAGTCGCGTATCGCAGGTGACCTTGAGTTTGCTGATGCCTACCGCCGCGTCCGAGAATCTTGGGACACGGTGGGCCGGCATGCGCCCTCGCCGGAGCTCATGGCACTACGCGAACAAGCGATTGCGCGGGCGCGCCAGGCCAGTGCCCGACGCTGGTCCTTACCCGGTGCCCGCTCTTGGCATGGGAGAAAATGGGCGGTTGCAGCAGCGATCATCGTGGCATGCGGCGGTGTCTGGCAACTTTCTCCCTACGCCTATGAACCGGGCATGTACAAAACCGGATTTGGCGAACAGAAAGTCGTAGAACTCTCCGATCATTCTCATATTGCACTTGATGCGAGGACGCGCCTGCGAGTACGTTTCTCGGCTGACGCGCGCATTGTGCAACTGCTGGAAGGGCAGGCGCAGTTTTCGGTGGCGAAGGATCCCGCGCGGCCGTTCAAAGTCGAAGCCGGGGCCAAGACCATTGTCGCCGTCGGCACGGTGTTTGACGTCGAGTATGTCGACGAGCAAGTGCGCGTCGCTATGGTTGAGGGCCGCGTCGCCGTGCTCACTCGGGGAAGTCAGGGGAGTACACCGGGCGCGGAGATCAAATCGAGTGACCAATCACCGATCGAAGTATCCGCTGGCGAAGCGTTGCAAGTGCGAGCTAACGGCGCCTCGACGCTCTTGCCAAAAGCAGATATCGAAGCGGCCACCGCTTGGCGACAGGGCAAAGTGGTTTTTCGTGATGAGACCCTGAGTGAGGCCGTGCGCCGCTTGAATCGATATTCTCGCCAACAAGTCGTGATGGATGACCCGGCGTTGGCACAAATGAAGGTTAGCGGTGTGTTCGATTCCGGTGATGCCAAAACCTTCGCCGAGGCGATGCAAATCTATCTTCCGGTCGTCGCGGATTTTTCGCATTCGTCGACGATTCATCTGCGAATGAAGTAATCCGCACCCTATGTCGCTGAGGATTCGCCTGTATCCCGCGTATTAGTGTTTAAGACGGCAGTAGCCGCACTAACACTAGGGATCGAAATATATGGGCAACGTTTGTCGCACTCTCGCCATTTCAGTTTTCACCACGCTCTTGGCAGCAGGCACTCTGACATTCGCGGACGCGATTGCTCGCAGCATTAGTTACGACCTGAATATTCCCTCAGAAGATTTGACCGCTGCCCTGCAGTCTTTCGCTATCGCCTCGCACCACAAGCTTCTGTACAGGGCCGAGCTCACGGCAGGCAAAACCAGTCAAGCGCTCAAAGGGCGCTTCACGGCACAAGAGGCGATTGAAGCCTTGCTGTCGGGGACGGATTTGACATTTGAGATTACCGGCTCTTCGGTGGTGTTGATCAAGGATCGGAGTGACCGCAAGACGGGTGACTTGCGCGAGGAGGGCACATTGCCGGCGTCCGCCCCTTCGTCTCAGAGCAGTGGTGGGCAGCGATTTCTATTGGCTCAGGGCAATTCCACGGCGACTTCAACTAACACTTCGGCGCCCGCGACAAATGCGGGCATTCCAAGCCAGGACTCTTCTTCAGTGTCCTCTGGCTCTGAAAGGTCAGGCCTTAGCGAAATCATCGTCACCGCGGAAAAGCGCGCCGAACGTCTTCAGGATGTACCGGTACCGGTAGCCGTGCTCATGGCCCAAGATCTCGTCGACAGTAACCGGTTGAGACTAGTGGACTACTACTCAAGCGTTCCCGGATTAAGTGTAGTACCCGGCTCATCGTCGGCGGGCGGCCAAACCATATCTATTCGCGGTATCACGACTGGTGCCGGCTCTAATCCAAGCGTGGGGTATACGATTGACGATGTACCTTACGGATCTGCCACAGGTCTAGGGGACGGGGACAGGGTTCCCGACCTAGATCCGAGTGACTTGGCTAGGGTTGAGGTGTTGAAAGGACCGCAGGGGACGCTCTACGGCGCCAGCAGTATGGGCGGCCTGATCAAGTTTGTGACGGTCGATCCTTCGACGGATGGTCTTAGCGGTCGTGTCGAGGCGGGGCTGGACGGCGTTTATAACGGCATCTCGCCGGGCTACAATTATCGCGCCGCCATTAATGTGCCGCTCAGCGACACCTTGGCCATTCGCCTGAGCGGATTCACGCGCGAAGACCCTGGCTATACCGACAATCCCGTACTCCACGAAGAGGGGGTCAATGAGCAGCATGTCAGCGGCGGTCGGTTTGCGGCCTGGTGGCGTCCATCCGAGGATTTTTCGCTGAAGGTTAATGCGCTGTATCAGGGTTTCAACGCAGACGGAGTCAACGATGTCACCCCGGGGTTGGGCGATCTGCAGCAAAATTACATTCGAGGAACCGGCGGAAACAGCGGGAACCTTGAAGCTTACAGCGCGACGTTGACCGCCAAACTCGGGAACGTCAATCTAACGGCCCTCAGCGGATACAACAGGCAACACGGTCGCGGTGTGACCGATCTGTCCTATGAGTTCGGTGCGCTCACCCAGCAAGCGTACGGCGTCGGTGGCGCAGGACTTACCAACGAGTTCGATACCGGTAGGTTCACCCAGGAAATTCGCCTTTCCGGCTCGATCGGTAACCGTGTTGACTGGCGCCTTGGGGGAGTTTACACGCACGAAGACACGACTATAACGCAAGAAATACCCGCAATAAATCCCACCTCGGGAGCAGTGGTTGCCGTTGGGTACGTTTCAACCTTTCCTAGCACCTACACCGAGTCCGCGGCATTTGGCGATCTGACGTTCCATATCACAGATCAATTTGACGTTCAGGCGGGCCTGCGGCAGAGCGAGATTAGCCAAACCATCCAGACGACCACGGTGGAACCCCTATTCACTGGATCGACCGTACCCATCGTCGGTGCGACGGAGAACGCTGCTGCGCATCCCCTCACCTATCTGCTGACACCCCGTTTCAAGGTGTCGGAGGATCTCATGGTGTATGCAAGATTTGCGTCGGGCTATCGAGTGGGCGGAGGTAATGGATCACTGTGCACCGTATACACGAATATTTCGTGTCAATACAAGCCGGACAAAACGCAAAATTATGAGGTGGGTGCGAAGGGTGACTTCCTTGATCACATGCTCTCGCTTGATGCATCGCTTTATTACATCAACTGGAATGACATACAGCTCGAAGCAATCGACCCGGTATCGCATCTGTCATACACCACGAATGCAAGCCGCGCCAAAAGCCAGGGCGTGGAGCTATCGGTTCAAGCTAGACCGCTGACGGGCCTGACAGTCGCTGCTGAAGGTACCTACGACGACGCCGTACTGACACAGACTTTCCCGGCTGTCGTTACGTTGTTCGGCCCCTCAGGTGCCAGATTGCCGTATACCAGCCGCTTTTCTGGCAGCGTTTCGATCGATCAGAAATTTCCGATTGGCAGTGTGACGGGGTCTGTGGGAGGCCTGGTAAGCTACGTTGGCGACCGATTGGGCGGCTTTGCGGGAACCGATTCCGTTCCTCGACAGGATCTTCCCGCCTATGTACGCACCGATCTGCACCTTGGAGCCGAGTACGGCACTTGGACATATCATTTCTTCGTCAACAATGTCTTTGACAGGCGCGGTCTCCTCGAGGGCCCGCTGGAAACCTTTCCTCCCGCTCTTCTCTACATTCAGCCCCGCACGATTGGGATGAACGTTGCCAAGACGTTCTGACTTGTCTGTGTTCCACGATGAGGAGTGCATAACTGCGGATACCGGCGTAATCAGCGTGAACAGCGGGGTGGTAGTCACCCCGGGTACGGGGATGCATCATTTTCAAGATCGTCGGGACCAGAGCATGCGCTCGGCCTTCTGGGGGGGGCGATTTCGTTAGGCAATTACCGATGTTTGTTCAAACACCAGTTTCCCAGACTGGGCACACGCGTGATCGAAAAGTGAAAGAGGCGATGCGGAAGAATTATTTGCTCACCATTCTTATGGTCGTCCTGACATTCAATAGCGTGGACCGTTCATTCTTGGGGCTGGTCTTGCAGAACATCAAGGCGGATCTCTCGTTGAGCGACACTCAATTGGGTTTCTTGAGTGGCATTGCCTTTGCGTTAATTTACGCGATCATGAATATCCCCGTCGCTCGCTGGGCTGATCGCGGCAATCGCGTAACGATCATTACGATCGCAACCGTACTGTCGAGTGCTGCAGTGGCACTGTGCGGAGCCGCCTGCACGTTCTCGCAACTGCTGCTGATTCGCATTGGCGTCGCAGTGGGGGAAGGCGGGAGCGTTCCGCCGGCTCATTCTCTCATTGCCGATTATTTCACTCGCTCCGAACGGCCGAGAGCCGTCACTCGCTATATGCTCGGTTATCCGTTGAGCCTCGTGATCGGTTTCTTCGCAGGCGGCTGGCTGAATGAATTCTACGGCTGGCGAGCGACCTTCATTATGCTTGGTCTGCCTGGGCTCGCTTTGGCGGGATGGGCCTGGTTCAGCTTAAGAGAACCGCGTCGCGTGAACCCCGCGATGGGCGTAGCCGGCAAGGTCTCTCCGTCCACACTCTCCCAGCTTGGAGCGATGGCACTGTCGGTATCCTCACCAAGTGTCAAGGAAGTGTCCATGGCCTTGTGGGCTAACACCACGTTTCGCCAATTGCTGTTCAGTGTTTCGGTGAACGCATTCTTTGCCTATGGAATTGTGCAGTGGCTGCCGGCATTCTTCATACGAAGTTACGGTCTGACAACCGGGGAATTGGGAACTTGGCTTGCGGCTATACAGGGGCTAGGCGGGCTGGTGGGTTACTACCTCGGGGGGGAATGGGCTTCTCGGTATGCAGCTAACAATGAGTGCCTGCAGCTCAAGGCCATAGCATTCGTAACCGCTGGCTTTGGAATCGTATCAGCATTCATTTATCTTTCGCCCAATCTTCATATGGCCTTTGGACTGCTCGTGGTCGCCACGGTGGGCGGCCTCACGATCAATGGCCCGCTGTTCGCGCTGATCCAGACGCTCGTTCCACAACGCATGCGTGCTACGGCAGTCGCCGTCATTTTTTTGTTTACCAACCTCATCGGGGGCTTGGGACCGTGGGCGGCGGGGGCATTGAGCGATGCGCTTCGACCGCTGATGGGTGAAGAGTCTTTGCGTTATTCGTTGATGGCCCTGTGTCCCGGGTATTTTTGGAGTGCTTATCATTTTTGGCGCGGAAGCAAGACAGTCGCCCATGATGTGGAGGCCGCATATCCAATCACGGATAGCACCTTCCCGCAGGATACTGTCGCGTGGCCGGATCGGCTATGCCGCTCCTCTCCTGAAATCTAAAGGACTGCAACTGGACGGCAGATGGCGATGAATTCTGTCTCGGAGTATATCCACGCCGTTGAAGGCCCACAGCCTGCTGATCAGCACCGCTGTGCTTGCCCGACACTTGAAGATCTCATGAGGGAGTTTCATGTGCCTGGTGTGAGCATTGCAGTTATCAAGGATTTCAAGATTCACTGGGCGAAGGGCCACGGAATAGCTGACTTGGAGAATGGGGCGAAAGTCGATACCGATACGCTCTTTCAGGCAGGTTCGGTCAGCAAACCCGTGGCCGCCATGGCGATACTGAAGGCCGTACAGGATAGAATGTTCTCCTTGGATGACGATATCAATCATGTCCTCCGTTCCTGGAAATTGCCCGATGGGCCGTTGACGAAGGACTGTCGAGTCACACCGCGTATGCTTGCCAGTCATACGTCCGGTCTTGGCGATGGCTTTGGTTTTCCGGGGTATGACCCAGCTGACCCTCTGCCTACCGTAGTGCAGATTCTCAACGGACAGCCCCCTTCCAATGTCGGACCGGTGCTGCTGGAGCGCCCACCACTCAGTGCCATGAAGTATTCTGGAGGCGGCTCCACGATCCTTCAATTGGCACTCTCGGACGTAATCCAGCAGCCGTTCCCGCAAATTCTGCGGGATTATGTCATCGATCCAATCGAAATGACGAATAGTGCGTACGAACAGCCCTTATCGTCGATGCGTGAGCAGAATGCCGCACGCAGCCACGATAGTGGCGGCCGATCCATGGGCGAAAAATGGCGCGTCTATCCTGAGCTATTCGCCGCTGGCCTGTGGACGACGCCGACGGATCTGGCGAAGTTTGCAGTTGAAGTACAGATGTCCGCGCAAGGACGGTCCAATCGTGTGCTCTCCAAATCAACCGTACAGGAAATGCTGAATCCCGTGGGGATTGGCGATTTTGCGGTGGGATTTAGGATAGAGCGACGTGGTCAGGGTTGGTACATGCATCACGCAGGTGTCAACCGCGGTTTCATGTGCCTACTGGTGGCTCATAAGCTGCGCGGCTATGGACTGGCGGTGATGACGAACTCCATGAGTGGACAAGCCGTCATTGATGGAATCAGGGAGCGGGTGGAACGAGTCTATGAATGGGACTCTCTGGACAAGCCACTCCCGCGGTGAATTCGACTAGCGGCCAGTGACAAATTTACGCGGAATTTACGGGGCTACTATTGATGGGTCGTCAGACATCGAGTACCGAGGTTGAGCGATGGCCGCTCATCGGGCATACATGTTTCTAAACTCCTCCCACTCTCGCATCGCTGCGTTTCTTCGAGGTGACAGCCAAGCTAATGAGTTTCAAGCGGGCAGCCGTCGAACTGCATGTGACCCAAGGGGCCGTGAGTCAGCAGATCAAGCATCTGGAACGGGTTCTTGGTTGCAAGCGCGCTTCGTCGGTGTATCGCTGAACACCTCCGCAATGAATGAAGCCGAGGCCACCGAAGTCTTGATAGGCACTTCGCAATCCTTGGGACTGCCGTGTGTCGATCCGATCCGAACGGGCGTCGAGCCGATCGCGGCGGTTTTGGAGTCCTTCCATGCAAGTTGAGTTCCGCCGTATCGACTGGCCGTTAAAATCGAGGTTCCGCATCGCCTACCGCGTGCAGACCCATGCCGAGACCGTAGTGGTGGAATTGAAGGACGGGAACCTGATCGGCCGCGGCGAGGCGCTGGGCGTGTCCTATCATGGCGAAACCGCCGATTCCTTGCTGGCACAGTTGACCACCGTGAAGAAGGACTTGATCGGCGGCATCTCGCGAACGGACCTGCAAGCCCTGTTGCCACCGGGCGGAGCACGCAACGCCATCGACTGCGCGCTGTGGGATCTGGAAGCGAAGCGTGTGGATCGTCGTGCCTGGGAACTGGCGGGCGTGAAATCGGCAAATCCCCTGGTCACAGCCTACACGCTGAGCCTGGATACGCCGGAGGCCATGGGTCAGGCTGCCGCAGCGGTGCGGCAATATTCCCTGCTGAAGATCAAGCTCGCAGGTGAAGACGATTTGGAGCGTGTGTCGGCGGTGCGCAAGGCACGCCCGGACGCTCAAATGATCGTCGACGCCAACCAGGCCTGGAGTGAACGGCAACTCTACGAATTCACGCCGCGGCTCGCAGAGCTCGGCGTGAAGCTGATCGAACAGCCGTTACCAGCGGGAAAAGACGAGGTATTGGCAGGGTTTGAAAGTCCCGTTCCTTTATGCGCCGATGAGTCTTGCCAAGTCACGGAATCCCTGCCGTCGCTGATGGGGAAATATCAGTACGTCAACATCAAGTTGGACAAGACCGGCGGCCTCACGGAGGCTCTGCGCCTCGCGCGAGCGGCCCAGGCGGCGAACTTAGGATTGATGGTGGGCTGCATGGGGGGCTCGTCGCTCTCCATGGCGCCCGCATTCATCGTCGGCCAGCTCTGCAGCGTCATCGATCTCGATGGCCCTTTGCTTTCTACAACCGACGTTCCCAATGCCATTCGCTACGAGGGCAACCGTATGTTCGTTCCTGAGGTAAGTCTGTGGGGCTGAAAATGTCTATTGAGACTATTAAGCTCGATGCGACCATCGAACCGATGCTGAATGCCGCGAGAATTCCAGGTGCAGCGATCGCCGTTGTGGCCGGCGGCAAAACCGTATTAGCCAAAGGCTATGGCTACCGCGACCTGGAAGCGAAGCTCCCCGTAACCCCGGGCACCGTCTACCCCATTGCCTCCACCACCAAAGGGATCAACGCGACGCTGCTGGGCATGCTTGTGGATGAGGGCAGGCTCGCCTGGGATACGCCAGTGCAGAATTATCTGCCGCGGTTTCGGATCGGGGATGCGCTCATGAGTTCCCAGATTACCGTGCGCGACCTCCTGCTCATGCGTACCGGCTTGCCACGCCATGACTGGATACGGATAGAGAATCCGATCAACCGCGCGGAGTTGGTCGATCAGCTTCAGTACCTTGAATTGTCTGCCGGTTTCCGCGAGCAGTTTCAATACAACAATCTGACGATGACGACTGCGGGTCATATCGCCGAGATCGTTACTGGGCAAAGCTGGGAAGAGTTGGTGCAGCAGAAGATCCTTGCCCCGTTAGGCATGAGCAACACAGGATTTACGGTACCGGCAACGGACAACGTAAGCCTGTCCTATCACGAGAACGGCCGTCGCGAACTGATTTTGACCAAACGTCTATTAGGTGAAGTCATTGCCCCGGCCGGAGGCTCTATTCATTCCACCGTTGAGGATATGGCTCGCTGGATGTTGCTCAACTTACAGGGCGGTAAGGCCACAGACCGCCAGCTGATCACGACGCAAACCTTGGGGGAAATCCATTCGCCGCAACTCGTGACCAGCATGGACGAAGGAGCGCCCACGCCAAATGCAGCCTACGGACTGGGCTGGTTCGTCGATACGTACCATGGCCGAGTACGAGTATCTCACGGCGGGGATCTACATGATGTGAACAGCAACGTCATGCTCTTTCCCGAGGAGGGAATCGGAATCGTATCTTTCATTAATTTTGGCCGCCCCCAACTGGCTAGTTTAATTAACGAGTATGCGTTCGATATGATCATGGACTTGAAGCCTGCGCACACGCTCGAGGAGACATTAGCGCGGTATGAAAAGAGGATCGAGGACACTCGTCAGCGCGTCGCGTCGGCGCGCCGTGTTGAAAACACCGCACCGTCCCATTCCTTGAATGATTATGCAGGAGTCTACCGGAATCCCGGGTATGGAAAAATCGAAATCCATCGACGCGCTCAGGAGTTGATCTTTCAGCGCAATGATCTAATCCTGCCCTTGCAACACTGGCACTACGATGCGTGGGTCGCGAAAGACAACGACATCTTCGCGATAGACTATCCGCATGCCTTCGACCGCGCCAGCCGCATTTTGTTTGAAACGAGCGCGGACGGCGAGATAGCCGCCGTTTCCATCCGGCTAGAGAATGCGGTCGCCCCTATCCGATTTGAGAAGCTTCGGAAACTTTGAAATGAAAATCTTCGTCGCCGGAATCGCGACCGAGACGAACACCTTTTGCCCGGTTCCGACAACCCGCGAGGATTTCCTCGTGCAGCGTGGAGAAGACGTGTTGGGAGGGCGGGTGGAGTATCCAAGCTGTGACCTTTCCGAACCTTGGGGAAAGCAGGCCAAAGCGCGCGGAGATGCGTTCGTATTCAGTCTCATGGGCGCAACCTTCCGGCGTCACCGTTAAATCCGCCTACGAGTCCTTACGCGATGAGTGCTGAATGATCTGCGCATCGCCATGCCGGTGGACGTCGTGCTGTTGATGCTGCACGGCGCCATGGTGGCTCAAGGATATGACGATTGCGAGGAGGACATGATTCGCCGCGTCAGAGACATCGTCGGTCCGACGACAGTGATTGGCGTGGAATTGGATCTGCATTGCCATCTCAGCCCGTCGTTGATCGCGCCCGCCGATGTTGTCATCGCAGACAAAGAGTATCCGCATATCGACATAAATGATCGCGCACGGGAACTATTCGATTTGGCTGTCGCGACAAAGCTTGGAAATGTTCGACCGACGATGGCCTTGTTCGATTGTCGGATGGTTGGGTTGTATCCCACCTCTCGTCAGCCTTTACGCGGCTTTGTGGACGCCATGACGGAGGCCGAGACCCGGGCGATTTGCGGACAGCGACCCACCGTTTAACTTAGGCATGGCCGTGGCCGCAGTCCAGGTGCTGCCGCCGGGTGTCTATTTGGTCGCGAATGGTAATGTATTCAGTGCGGATCGAGTTCGCAAGAACACCGCACTCAACCGCTTCGAGGAAGTCCGCGGTCCGTGAACACGTCCGGCGGGGCGCGAAGCTGTCGAATGTCGACACCGGCTTGCATGAAGCGTTGTTGGCTGAGCTGAATCATCGCGGTTGTTTGACATAAGCATGCATGTAGCCCCGACATTCGCCCCTACTCATTGGCCCACCTCTGGCGGCCAAATCAGAAACCGTCCCGCAGAATGTTGTTGACTTAAGACGGATCGGCGGCGCTTATTTGTATTGGTATGGCGAAACGCCGTCGGCAATCCGCCGTCGATTAGTACAATTCGGACCGGGCTAGACGTCTTTAGCTACGTGATTCCTGGTGCACTCGATCCCTTCCTAGGCACCCCGAGATGAGCTGTGCCATCACCCTTGTCCATTGCTAGTACTAATTGCGAGCGTGTGTAGAAATGCTCAATCGAAGACAGGTGCTACTTTCCGGAGCGGCGTTCGGCACTGGTCTCGCCTTCGCGGACCCGGGCCACTTTGCGCGCCAGCCGTCGCCCGAACCCTTCGGGCGGGACTTGCTGATCATCAACGCTCGAGCGATGACGCTCGACCCCCTGCAGCCCGAAGCCGAAGCGATTCTCGTCAAGCGCGGCCGCATCGCGTTCGTGGGTGGTGCTGCGGAGGCTCGGGCGCGGGGTAAGGGGCTGCCCGTGTTCGATGCCGCCGGGCGAACCATCATCCCCGGATTCATCGATGGGCACACCCATTTGGAGTGGTTCTCGGAGTCGTTTTCCTTCCATACGCAATTGCCGGCGGATCTGAAGAGCTTGCAAGACATGTTCGCGATTCTGCACCGGGCCGCTGCGCGGATTCCTGCGGGGCATTGGGTGATCGGCCGCGGGTATTTCAGCATCAATACCCAGGTGGTGGAGAAGCGATTGGCCAGCCGGCTGGAGCTGGACGCGATCTCCACCGATCATCCCATCGTCCTTTTCTCCAGCGTTCACGAAGCATCGCTCAACTCACGGGCGTTCAAGATGCTGGGGCTGTGGACCGAGGGTGAACAAAAGGCAATGAGATGGAAGGACGGCCGGCCGCGCATCGGTACATTGATCTATCGCGATGCCGAAGGCGTACCGACCGGGGTGGCCACGGAGATTTATGATCTCATTCTCGATCAGCCGTTGTTTCCTATCGCCGATCGGATGGCCGCGTATGCGCTGCACGCGCGGGAAGACTATGCGTCCAAGGGGCTCACGGCTATCGTCGACATGTCGGGGCAGCCCGACCACATCAAAGCCGATCGGATAGGTCAGAATCAGGGCGAGCTGCCGCTGCGCATCCGCATGTTTCACATGCTGCCCAACGCGGACACACTGGATCAGATGGTCGGGCGCGGCCTCAAGCGGGGCGATGGCAATGACCTGTACCGCTTTGCCGGCGTCAAAGTGTTCGTCGATGGAGACGGCGACGACGGCATGGGGCATGAGATCACCGACCTCAAGTGGACCCAGGAGGATCTCAACAAGACCGTCCTGCGCTGCAACCAGGCGGGCTATCCGATGGTATTCCATGTGGTGACCAAGGGCGGGTTCGACTACACGCTCAACGCACTCGAGTTTGCCGAACTGCGGGCGCCGCGTGGGCTGCGTCATCAGATCCATCATCTGGGAGGCTTGCTGAATGACGCTACCTCGCGGGCTCGAGTCAAGTCACTGGGGGCAATCCTTGGGCTCACCCGCGCGGATCGCGGAGATGCATGGCCCGAGGAGATAGACTACCGCGGCTTGCTGGAGGAGGGCCTTAAACCCCTGTGTGTGTCTGACTCCGCCGGTAGCTTCCGGAATTTCAGCGCCTTAGACGGCATCGCCTCGCTGGTCCTCCCGCCGAGCGAGGGTGGGGTGCTGCGGATCGGGCGCACGGTAAGCCTGGAAGAAGGGCTGCGCATGTGGACCAGCACGCCGGCCTACGCGAACTACGAGGAGCACAACATGGGCTCGATCAGTGTCGGAAAGTTGGGCGACCTGTCTGTCCTCTCACAAGATCCGCGCACGCTCCGAGGTCGCGAGCTGTACGACGTGAAAATCCAGGCGGTCGTTCTCGGGGGCCGCGTGGTATTCGAAAAGAGCGCAGCCTAGGTGCGCGAAAGACCCCAATGCAGGACAGGCCACACGGAGATTCGAACCATTCAATATAGACCTCGCTACGTCATGCGAGTGCCTCGAATGTTCGGGAAATGGCAAAGCAAGCGACCAAGAAGGCCGAGTGCGCAGCGAGGGGCGAACTCGAGCGCTGGATTTGGGCGACGGCTCGAGCACGATGGCTGGAGCAGCTTTGTTGAGCTGCGCGCAGAAGGGATGACGCGCCCCAATTTTCAAGGAAGCTCGCGGTTCGCCCCTTGCAAGGGGTACGTAGTCCGGTCCGGTGAAAGAACCTTAAATGGTCCAATCTGAGCTCCTTCGAACGGGTAATAGACTTTGCTTTTTTGAAACGCAAGTTTAGCCAGTTCCGCGACGACGTCGTACTGATCCCTGATGGCTTTTCTGAGCGCATCGTCGGCCCAATCCTTTTAGACTCGCGGTTCGATCGAGGTCAGGCCGTTGGTTCGGGCAGCACGTGCCTTCGCGAAACTATGCAGCGAGGTCAGTCAGGCCGATATTATTGAGGAACCGGTATGGCGAGGAAATGATAGATGTGGACCAGTGCTAACGTCAGGTTGATCCATACCAGGATGTGTACGCCTTTATAAGCCCACCGCCAGTAGCCGGTAAGGTGGAAATTGCGGCGAATTCCGGATGCTCGCTCGTTCAGCGCCAAGGCGCGTGCTTTGTACACAAGTGAAATCCGGAACGCGTTGTAGGTGAGCAGTAGGACGAAGAGTAGCAGAGCGAGCCAATCGATCTGCTCCCCCGATCCTCCGGTCAGAATGTAGTTTGCCAACGCGTGCCTCAAGGGCACGCATTCGTGCACCTGGCAGTCGGTGAGCCAGGAAGCAACGTAGCGATGGATAGAGAAGATAATGTAGGGCAGCAGAAACAGCGTAAATGCCAGGACATGCAGTGTGGTCCAGAAGCCTCCGAAGCTCGCGGTCAGCTTCGTCTGGTCGTCGCTGACCTCGAGTGTCGCGAGATCCCCTTCAGTTAGCCCGCCGCGTTGGGCCCCCAGCATCCGCAGCGACTGCAGATCGATTCTCATCCCGCTGACCTGTGCTCCTTTGAGCCTGGTCTGGGGGGAGAGATTGCAACCACGAAGGTCGGCGTCGCGCAGGTCGGCGTATGAAAGGTCGGCGTGCGCCCAGTTTCCGTCGGTCAGGTCTGCGCCGCGGAACTTAGCGCTGACGCAGATGGCACGAACCGCGTAGGCACCGCGCGCGGAGGCGCCGGATAAGTCGGCCTCTTGCAGCACTGTGCGAAACAATTCGGCTCCGTCTAAATGCGCGCCGGGTAGGACGATTCCGGTGTACTGGCCGTCGACGAGGTTGAGGCCTCGCAGGTCCTTGTTCGACGCATACTGAGTCAGCACCTGCTCTGCAGTTGCAGGAGGTACCGGCTCTGGGGCTGGGTGCGGAGGAGCTTGAACCGACACGGTGACCGCAGGCGTTGCTTATCCCCGAACCATCCGATCAGATCTCTTCTTTGACGAAGGAACAATCCCCAGCTGCTTGCAGATCTGCTCAACGCGCTGAAAGGTAATGCCCAGTAACTGTCCGACGTCGCGATAGGGACGGTCTAGCGCACCGACTAACTGTCGTACGCCTTCGAGCGTCGTTTGCTGCAATTCGTCCTGTAGCTCCAACTGTTTCAGCCGCAGATCCGCTTCGTACTTGATCAGATCGCGTAATTGCGAGGGCAGCTCACTCAGGTCGGGCCGATCGTCCCAGAACGTCTCGCCGCGCAAAGTAACGACATTAGCGTCTGATCGGACCAGCGACAGCGCGTCACGGACGCGTTCATAGGTGGTCGCCAAGTTGTTGCCTTGCGTGACAATCGCCGGTTCCTCATCCACCCTGGCCGTCCAGGATTCACTTGCGGGATCCTGGTAGTAGCGGACGTGGAGCACTGGGTTTTGGTGAAGGGTCTTCATATCGGTAGCCATCGAGATCCAAGACAGGGTTCGAGCTGACGTTCGATGTCGTTCTGCGTACGCGTCGTCAACTCATCGTTGCCGCCCGGAAATATCGCGGTGCAGGCTCCGCAGGCCACTTGCACGTTGATGGCAGCATGCGCCACCACCCGGCATCCTCTATTAATAAGGAAATCGAGCAGCTCATTACCTGTCATATGCTCCGCCTTCCTTGCCGAAGTGTCAAGTCACTTGACATTTTTTGAGAGGACCCTCACAATAAATCATAACCTATTGATTGTAATAGTGATAGTCACTTCAAGAACCCGGAACTGCCACCCGTTTGCGACGGGCGTATTTACTTAAGCGGGAGCTGTGTGGCCGGCTGCATGCCAGGATCGTTGCGGACTCAAGCCAATATTCTTGAGGACTCTCAGCTGGCCTGGGCCCAGTAGGAATGCCCTTTTGATCAGAAGCGCGACGCGCGTTGCGATGGTCTCCTGAGCCAGCAGGTTTTCAATCACTGTTCCGCTTAAACCATTGTCCCAAAGTATCAACCGGACCGAAAATCGACCAGCAGGTCAAGCTTAGTGAAAATAGTAAGTCATTGAATGTAGCTACGAATTTGCCGAGCTGTGACAAAAAGGACAGCAATTCCTGCCATTCACAGCGGCGCAGATAATGTCCAACATCGAGCAAATAACTCACGGGCGGCCCGGTTGGCCCAAAATTGCCTATCTTCCAGTCAGGTGTTTACGAAAATGGAAGCGGTTATATTGCCGTGCCGCGATAAACAAACCGTCTAAACCATATCAAAATCCGAGTGAGGTTGGCCCATGGCATCTGATCCATTGAGTACTGTATTTCACCCGTCCAGTCCTCTGTACCAGGGGGCGACACTGTTGTACCCGTTCGCGCCCGGCGTCCTCCTGCCCTACGAATATGATGGACTCCGTGTGGAAGCAGCGGCGGCGAGAACAACCGCTTGGATCGGCACTATGCTCATGATTTCGCCAATTTATGATGTCACAGGGCCAGATGCTGTCGAGTTCTTAAACTCAGTATGTACAAATGATTTCTCGAAATTAAGCTTGAAGGGCCTACGTCACGCCGTCCTCTGCAACGATAAAGGCCAAATCATGACGGATGGAGTCGTCATCAAACTGGGTGAAAACCATTTTCGGACCTACTGGCTGAATCCGCCGATAGAATTTTTGCTTAAGAAGTCTGAATTGAGGGTAGAGGGCACAGACCAGAGCCTAACGGAGTATTTCATCCAGATAGCCGGTGAGAAATCGCTCGAAATCCTGGAAAATGTTTGCGAGTGCGATCTTCACGACATCAAGTTCGCAGGTCATCGGACTGTGTCCGTCAACGGCAAGCCGATGCGTGTTATTCGTTTGGGAATGAGCGGCAATTTGGCGTACGAGGTACATGGAGCGATCGGAGAGTTTGAGGATATTTACAAACGGATTTGTTCCGTAGGCGAACGATTTGGTGCTCGCAAATTAGGGATGAACGCCTATTCAGGACCTAACCACACAGTGGGTGGCTACCCGAACATCCATATCCATTATCCACTGCCTTGGTTTGAATCCGAGCATGGTCGCTATCAGGGACTCAGCGCATATCTGGCTCAAAACCCGCATATGGCGTGGTTTAATCTGAATCGACGCCTGACAGGCAGCGCTGGTAACCAGCTCGAGGAGCGGTTTGTAACACCGTACGACGTCGGGTGGGGAAATCTCGTGAAGCTCGAGAAGAGCTGCGATTTTCCCGGCAAGAAGGCGCTCACAGATCTGGCCCAGACTCACCGCAGGACTCTTGTCTCGCTTGAATGGAACGCGAGCGATGTAGCAAGCATATACGCAAGTCAGTTGATGGGGCCGGGTACCGAGCCGTGTGAGCCGATCGACATGCAGCTAGATATGTATTACCAGGCCAACGCTGTTGCTTTGAGCAAGGGCGAGGGCGTCATATACCGTGCTGACAGGGTACTTGCGGGCGACGAGCCTGTCGGCATTAGCACCGGGCGAGTGATCGATTATCACTACAACAGGATGGTTTCGCTGGCATTTATCGACAAGACACAGGCCAAGATAGGAAGTGAGCTGAGTGTGCTTTGGGGGACGCCCGGCACCCCGCAGAGGAACGTGCGTGTCAAAGTCGCCAAGGTGCCCTACCACGACTCTGTAAGAAACGAAGACCGCGATGTTTCGGATGTTCCTAAGTGGACGACGCAGGCATTACCGACATCTTGAGCGCTTATTCGCCGTCTAATAAATGAGTGCAAGTTATAGACGTGGGAATCAATCGTCTGCCTGATGGCCGAATTGTAGGCGATGTCGACTTTGAGGGCGTAAGTCAAAAGGTCTCCTGTATTACGCCGGTCTCCGGAGGCGTTGGCCCCATGACCGCCAGTATGCTGCTGGCAAATACGATCATTGCGGCTCGCCGGCAGCTCGGCCTTCCGCCTGGCTAGTCCAAAGAAAATCTTGGGAATGTGAATAACCAGGCACTCGTAAGGACGTAGTTGCTGCATTGTAGTGAAAGGCACTTTTCGACGGGCTCGCCCATCCGCGCTCCAGATCTTAGCTGATCAAAGATAGGCAGGTGATCTACCGGTCGCAGCCGGCTCTAATGGCCGAATCTGTCACGACCGCCTAGAGCGGTTGACCGGGGGGAAGGATGTCAAGGGCTACGTTGAAGGCTTGGGCGATCGGTGAGGCGCGCATTTACCGTTTCGTGGAGATCGACTCGCTGGTCGATCCGCCGGGTAATCTCTTTAAGGATGCTTCCGTAGCGGGCGTCCAGGGCGAGGACTGGCTGCGGCCGCATTTTGCAACGGTCGATGGCAACCTGCTGCTCTCGTTTCAATGCTTTCTCCTCAAGAGCTGCGGTCAGACTATCCTGGTCGATACGTGTCTCGGCGCTGACAAGACCCGCGAGTACGACATATTTCGTAACCTCCAATCCAATTTTCTGAACGACCTCACTGTCATCGGTGAAAGTCCTGAGTCCGTTGACATTGTGCTGTGTACCCACCTCCACCACGATCATGTCGGCTGGAATACCCGGAGGGTCGACGGCCAATGGAAGCCGACCTTCCCCAAGGCTCGGTATCTCTTTGGCCGCCAGGAATGGTCGCACTGGCAGGAGCAGCTCGAACTGTCGACGGCCCATTTCCCCCACATGCAGGAGTCGGTTTTGCCTATCATCGAGGCGGGTCTCGTCGACTTCGTTGAACCTGGACATCGCGTCACCGACGAAGTCTCCTTGGAGGCGACGCCAGGACATACGCCTGGGCACGTAAGCGTATGCATTCGGTCGGGTGACGAGGAGGCGGTGATCACCGGAGATGTGATGCATCATCCCGTGCAGTGCGCCTACCCCGACTGGCGAACGCACTTCTGCACCGACGACGCCCTGGCGAGGGAGACCCGCAGGCAGTTCTTGGAGCGACACACGACACGGCGGACGGTGGTCTTCGGTTCGCATTTTCCCGAGCCGACGGCAGGACGTTTCGAGCGTCATGGCGAGGCTTGGCGGTTCATCGTACTATGACGCCCACGGTGCTCAGCGCCTGCGACTTCCTAATCATCGGAGCGGGCTCCGCAGGCTGCGTCCTGGCGAACCGCCTTTCCGCTTCTGGCCGTGACCAAGTCGCGTTGCTCGAGGCGGGCTCCGACGATGCGTCGTGGCTAATCCGCACGCCTGCGGCGGTGGGCGCGCTGATGAAACACCCGCGCTACAACTGGAATTTCACGACGACACCACAACCGGGCTTGGAAAACCGCCGTCTGCCCATGCCGCGCGGACGGGTGGTGGGCGGGACGAGTTCGATCAACGGCATGGTTTACATCCGCGGCGCACCGGCGGATTTCGACGCTTGGTCCGCGATGGGCAATCCAGGGTGGAGTTATCGCGAGGTCCTGCCGTATTTCATCCGATCTGAACGAAATCTGCGATTTGCCGGCTCTCCGTATCATGGAATCGATGGTCCGATGAATGTTATCGACATCGTGCCGCAGAATCCGCTGGTGTCGCGCTTCGTGGCAGCGGCGCGCGAGATCGGCTTCGAGGAGCGGACGGATTTCAACGCCGGAGACATGGAAGGGTTCGGTGCCCGGCAGGCGACGATTCGCGATGGACGGCGCGAGTCTGCCGCGACGGCCTTTCTCGATCCGGTGCGCCGACGCCCCAACCTCCAATTGCTGCCCGGCTGCTTCGTAACTCGCATCATTTTTGAGGGAACCCGAGCCGTCGGTGTGGAGGTTGTCCGGGACGGACAAGCACGCCGGATCATGGCCCGTAGGGAAACTGTAATCTGTTCGGGCGCGTTCGGATCGCCGGCACTGCTGTTGCACTCGGGGATCGGCGGGGCCGCTGGCCTGCGACAACTCAACATCCCTGTTGTGCTGGATCAGGACGCTGTGGGCCGCAACTTACAGGATCACTTGTCCGCCACTATGATGATGCGCACCCACAAGCCCGTCTCTTACGGGCTGTCCCTGCGGGCCCTGCCGCAGACGATCGGCTGGGCGGCGAGCTACCTATACGCGCGCCGCGGACCTTTGGCGAGCAACGTATTCGAAGCGCACGGTTTCGTGCGAACGCGCGAACATCTCAGTGAGCCCGACATTCAGGTGATCTTTGTGCCGGTACACCGCAACCCGTCCGGCTTTCCTGTCCCTTTCGGCCACGGCTACGGCATCAACGTCGCGCTTCTGCACCCGCAAAGCCGCGGGCAGGTGAGCATTACGAGTGCTGATCCGCGCATGGAAATGAAGATTGATCCGGCGTTCTTGTCGGCAGCGGAAGACCTGTCGCCATTGGTTTATGGTCTGAGCCTGGCGCGACGACTGCTTCAAGCCCAGCCTTTCAAGACGTTCGGCGCCTGGGAGATCGCGCCGGGGGATGTCGTGCGGAGCGAGGAGGCACTGGGGCAGTACGTCCGTGCCACCGCCGGCACTGTGTTTCACCCCGTCGGCACCTGTCGCATGGCGGGAGATAATAGCGGGGTGGTCGACGCCCAGCTGCGCGTCAAAGGTATCCATGGGTTACGGGTGGCCGACGCCTCCGTCTTTCCGCTCCTGGTGGGCGGCAATACCAATGCGGCAGTAGTCATGGTGGCTGAGAAGGCCTCCGATATGATGCTCGGTGTGCCGGCACCCCCGCCACTCGCCACGGCGACGAGCGAGATCTCAATCGATTCGCGGCCAGAGCATGCCTCTGTTGCCGGCTAAGCGCAGCAAAAGGAAAAGATATGTCATTTGACGCAACTGGTTATGGCGTGGTGGTTACGGGCGGCGCGAGCGGCGTTGGGCTGGGATTCACTGAGGCACTGGCGGGCGCCGGCGCGCGGGTCACGATGCTCGACTTCAACGCAGGGGCGCTCGAGGAACAGGTCCGACGTCTCACAGGCGCGGGCCTCGCGGTGCGCGGTGCGCAGGTCGATGTTACGCAACATGCGAGACTCGATGCCGCCATCGACGACGCAGCACGAGAGTACGGCCGTCTTGATGTCGTCTTTGCCAATGCGGGAATCGATCCCGGCCCAGGCTTTGTCAATGGCGATCCGCAACGCACCCGAAATCCGGCGGGTGCACTCGAGAATTACACCGACGAGCGGTGGACGCGCGTTATCGACATCAGCCTGAACGCGGTATTTTCCACGGTTCGGGCGGCGGCTCGCCACATGCGGCCGCGCCGTTCCGGGCGCATCCTGGTCACTACCTCGCTGGCCGCTTTCAAGTGCGAGCCGCTTATCGGGTCGGCCTACATGGCCGCCAAGGCGGGTGCGGCACATTTCATGAGGAGTGCGGCGATGGAACTCGCCGCCGATAACATCACGGTAAACGCAATCGCGCCGGGATTTACGGTGACAAATATCGGCGGAGGCTTCGCGCAGCAACCGCTGGTACAACAGGAACTCGCCAGGCTCATTCCGATGCACCGAGTGGGTTTTCCCGAAGATCTGAAAGGATTGGCGCTGTTTCTGTGCTCGCCCGCGGCGGGATACATTACGGGTCAGCATATCGCTGTGGACGGTGCATTCGGCCTCGGTTTTGTGGACTAACGACGAAGGTGGGACAGATGAAGATAGCGCCAGGAGTGAGTGACGTAAACTTCGCGCAAGCGTTGAAGCAGTTCGAGTCGGTCGTGGGCAAGGAGTGGCTGTTCACGAGTGACGAGGACGTGGCGCTATACAAGGACGCCTACTCGCCGTTCTACGGCGAAGCCGAGGAGCGTCTGGCTTCTGCGGCGGTGGCGCCGGCGGATGTTGAGCAGGTGCAGGCCATCATGCGGGTAGCCAACGAGCACCGCATTCCGATCTATCCGATTTCCACAGGCCGCAATTTAGGCTATGGCGGCTCGGCGCCGGTCTATTCAGGCAGCGTGGTATTGGATCTCAAGCGCATGAACCGGATCCTCGAGATCGACGAGCGCAAAGCCAACTGCCTCGTGGAACCCGGCGTGAGCTACTTCGACCTGTACCGCCACATCCGCGCCAACAAGCTTAAAGTATGGATCGACTGCCCCGATCCCGGGTGGGGAAGTCTCATCGGGAACGCGTTGGAACATGGCAATGGCTACACCATGGCGCCCTACCGCGATCACTTCGGGGCTCACTGCGGCATGGAGGTCGTGCTCGCCAATGGCGATCTGGTGCGCACCGGCATGGGCGCGATGCCGGGTGCCATGACCTGGCAGCAGTTCAAGTATGGCTATGGACCATATCTCGATGGACTCTTCTCACAATCGAATTTCGGCGTGGTCACCAAGATGGGCTTCTGGTTGATGCCAGAGCCCGAGGTCTTCCGCTGGGGAACGGTTCTGGCGTTTGGTTACGATGACCTGTTCGCCATGATTGATGAGTTATCCTACCTCGAGAGTGCCAAGGTCATGACCGCGACGACGCGCGTCGAGAGTCCTCTGTTGTTCGGGGCGTTCAAGGGTCCCCCGCCCGCGACCGACCTGGTCACGTTGCGTGCGACGCCCGGCGGCGCGTCACGCGAGTCGCTCGAGGAGTATGCCAAGCGAACGGGAACTGCTTACTGGTCGGTGATCCTGCGCTTTTATGGTTCGGACAAACTGACCGCCGCGCAGTGGGAGTACGCCCGCGAGCGCTTTGCGAAGCGCATCCCCGATGCAAAGTTCGTGGATGGAGACGTGCGCCACTTTCCTTTGTCGGATCGCGAAGCGAACGAGCTCCTGGACAAGGCGCCGCTCGGCATCCCGAGTCTGGAGGCCTTTTCCATGGGCGGGCGTACCCCGACCAACCCGACGCCGAGCCTTGGGCACATCTGGTTCTCCCCCATCATCCCGATGACCGGCGAGGCTGTACAGGAGTGCGATCGGGTATTCAGGGCTGCCTTCGCCGAATGGGGCGTGAACCCGCTCGGTTTACCGCTTCCCCAGCTGTACCACGAGCGGACCTTCTTCCAAATTTACGGCTTCCCGATCACCCACGATTCGGAGACCAATCGGCGTAACCGCGATACATTCAAGCGCATGATCAAGCTCGCGGCCGAGCACGGCTGGGGCGAATACCGAACGGCGCCCGCCTTCATGGATGCCTGCGCCGACACCTACTCGTTCAATAACCACGCGCAGCGGCGCCTGCACGAAACCCTTAAGGATGCGATGGACCCGAACGGCATCCTGGCCGCCGGCCGCTACGGGATCTGGCCATCGCATCTGAGGAGTAAGCAATCGTGAATCGTTACACATGGGTTGGCGGTCTCGCAGCGCTGCTGGTCACGGCGCAGGCTTTGGCGGACGAGGCGCCCGGCCGCAGGGTATTTAGTCAATGGTGCGAGGCGTGTCACGGGGTCGGTGAGGACCGGCCGGGTACGCTCGGACTGCGAGCGAAGTACAGCGGCAAGCTGCCCGCGTTACTCGAGGAGCGGAAAGATCTTACGCCGAATGAAGTGAAGTATTACGTGCGGCACGGGGTCGCGATGATGGCGCCATTTCGCAAAACCGAGATTACCGACGCCGACCTCGATCTGCTGGCGCGTTACCTCGCGCATTCGAAGTAGCACGATCAGGACTGATGTGCGGCACTCGGCGCCACCGCGCCGGGTCGCCGCCGCGCACTGATCAGAAAGCCGAACGCAGTGAACGCGAGGATGACCACGGCCATCAGCTCGCCGCCGCTGTAGTGAATTGCTCCCACCGCGGCACTGCCGATGCTGCCCAGCGTGAACTGCATGACGCCGATCAGCGCAGAGGCGGCGCCCGCGCGCGGTCCAACCGATGTCATCGCTGCGGCCATCGCATTGGGCATCGTGAGGCCGATGGTCGCGCTCAGTCCGAAGAGGCTGATGAGGAATCCGGGCGTTGCGCCGTACCCTGTGAGCGTGGTGATGGTCAATGCGATACCGCAGACCAGGCTTGCCAGTACCGCTCGACTCATCACCCACTCGGGATCACGCCAGCGCAGCAACAGTGCATTGAGCTGCGAAGCCAACGCCATGCTGAGGGCGATGGCGCTAAGCCACAGGCCTGTAATGACGGGGTTCATGGTGAAATGTTCCAGCAGAACCGCGGGCGCACCGGTGCTGTAGGTGAACTGGCTGGCGACGGCGCAAGCCCCAATGAGAGAGAAACCGACAAAGCGGGTGTTCGAGAGAACTTGACCGTATAACGTGAGGACCTTGATGTCGACATTCTGGCTGCGGCGTGCACTCGGCAGCGTTTCTGGCAACAGTATCGCGATGGCCAGGACGCACACGGTGCCAAAGACGGCCATCACCGCCGGCAGCCAGCGCCAGTTAGCGTAGGTCAGGATTTGCCCGCCGAGAGCGGGCGCCAATACGCCGGCAAGTGACATCACCATGAGCGCGGTCGAGAACACCTTCGCGCTGCGCCGCTCATCGCATACATCAACCACGACCGAGCGGGCGAGCACCACCGCGACACCGTAAGCTAGGGCCTGAAGCAGGCGAGCTCCTGCGAACAGCGGCATGCTTCGCGCGGTCATGGCCACCGCCGATCCCACGACGTAAACGCACATCGCCACGATAAGAGGCAGGCGGCGTCCGAGGCGGTCGGCGACGGTACCGAAGAGCAGCTGGCTGAGCGCCATGCCGAGGAATACCAGGGAGAGAGTCAGTTCGACGCGCAAGTTGCGCACGCCAATGTCCGACTGAATCGCGGCGAGCCCGGGCAGGGATAAATCCACGGTGAGCGGGCCGACGCTGAACAGCAGGCTGGTGATCAGTATGAGCTTGCCTGTGCTGAACGACTCGGCTGTGTTCAATGAGCACCGGTGCTTTCGTTGTGATGGGACAAGTACGCCGCCAACGCGGACAGCTCGAAATCGGAGATCTCGGTCTTGCGAAACGGTGGCATCACGGAGACGCCATGCCGTACGATTTGTTTTATGAATGCGATGGAAAGGTCGGTCCGTTGTTCGAGCTGGGCAGGCAGCGTGCCGTGGTATTTCTCCTGTAACGCGCCGGTTCCTGGCTTGTCCGGGCCGGCGCCGTGACACGGCACGCACCAGCGCCGATATACGGTGGGGCCGAGACCGTCAGTCGGCTCCGCTGCACGGGCGGATAGGCTCGCGAGTGCTGGGCCCAGGCAGATAACCAGGGCGAGACATCGGGTGTTCACGTCGACTTCCTGAGGTGTTTCGGCCAGATACCGTAGCGGCCCGGCGAGAGAATGCCGTTCGGGTCCACGGCATCCTTAAGGGTCTCATGGAATCGGCGCAACGCATGGTTGTTGAACGAATAGACGTTCATAACGTCGTCCATAAAGGCTGGAGCCGTGCGGTATTCGCCCCAGCCATGCTCGGCTGCGAGCTTGATCATCTTGCGCACGGTGTCGCGGGTCTTGCGGTTTGTGTCGGCGTCATCGGATATGGCGAAGCCAAACAACAAATAGAAGGCGCGGGGGTTGTAGAGCTGTGGAAGAGTTCGGTATAGCGGTGCGATGCCCCACTGCTTGAACGCGTCGGCGAATACCCGCTGCGCCTCGATGACAGCTTCCGCCGAAATCGGAATGACCGGCGACAGCCAGAAATGACCATGGCTTGGCACGGGGTGGGCCGGCGAGCGCGCGCCGACAAAGAAGGCACCCAGGCTCGGAATACCCACAGATGGCTTGTCGCCGAAGGCTTCTGCATCGGAGTCACTCAGCGGGAAACGGATCAAATTGCCCTTGGTAAAATGCACACCGACGATGTCTTTGGAAAACCGCCGAATCGTGTGGGCCCATTGCGCTTCGACCACTTCCTCGCCGCCGTAGAACTTCATCTCAATAGTCCAGTAGGGAAGGTCGTGGGCCTTGCCATACTGTTCGAGTTCCGCCGGCGTCACGCCCGACTTGTCCAGCAATGCGAGGTGCTCAGGTTCGGGCGGCACACCAAATTGGCGTCCTAGTTGCAGCGGGCTACCCAACCGGGTCGTTGCCGTCATGGCATTAGAGTGAATCAGTGCGCAGAAGGTCTTGAGCAACGGCCCGAGGTCGTCGTAGCGATCGACCGCGACGGTGCCGCTCAAATAGCATTCGGGCTCCGCCATGAGCCAGAAACCCATTTTGGTCACGACGCCTGAATTGCCCTGTGAGAACAGGCCGTCGATTTCCGGTCCGTAGCCGTATTTGAACTGCTGCCAGGTCTTCGAGCCCGGCATCGCGCCCATGCCGGTGCGTAGAAGCTCGCCATTGGCAAGCACCACTTCCATGCCGCAATGCGCGCCGAAATGGTCGCGATACGGCGACATGGTGTAGCCGTTGCCATGATCGAGCGAATTGCCGATGAGACTGCCCCAGCCGGGGTCCGGACAGTCAATCCAAACCTTCAGCTTGTTGGCTCGGATGTGGCGGTACAGATCAAAGTAGCTCACGCCGGGTTCGACCAGGCAGCTGGCATTACGCTCGTCGACCTCGAGAATGCGGTTCATGCGCTTCAGATCGAGCACCACGCTGCCTGAATAGACCGGCGCGGAGCCCCCGTAGCCTAAGTTTCGGCCTGTGGAAATCGGATACATCGGAATGCGGTGTTCGTTGGCTATCCGCAGCAGGCTTTGGACCTGTTCAACGCTGTCAGGCGCCACGGCAGCGGAAGCTACGCGTTCCTCTGCCTCGCCCCAGAAGGGGGAGTAAGCATCGCGGTACAGCCCGAGATCCTCGTCGCTCGTGAATAACCATTCCTTGCCCACGACGGACTCGAACTGCTTCAAGGCTTGCGTGAAGACTTTTGCGTCCACGCCCGGTGCTGTCCTCATCGTTTCTCCCGCCGCGCCGCCGGCCATCAGGCGCGTGCCCGCGGTGCCATGAGCCAGCTGACCCAGTGCGCGTTGGGCGCCGGCCCGTTGGTGCGGAGCGCGTGCGCGATCAGCGGGCCTTCGGCGATTGGACAATGCAGCAGGCATGTAGCCTGCGCGAGCTGACCTCGCGGATTGCGGACCAAGGTGGAGAGGGCGTGATCAAGTGCTGCCGGCCGGGCGCTCAGGCGCAACTCCGTGACCGACGCATTCGTCACCTCATCGGCGCGGAATACCATGCGCATACCGTGGTCCCATGCCAGGCGCTCCAGACAAAAGATAGCCTCTGGTGATGTGACACCAGCAACGGTGGACTTTCCCTGGCGCCACAGCGGCTCGAGTATGTCGAACCAAAGTGCGGTAATGTCGCCTTCGGTGGCGAAGGCGGGAATCGCGGCCGCGCGTGCGTGGCCCTCGATCGTCGCCGACAACGGGCTGCCGGGATCGAGTACGAAATGATCCGGACCGTGTTCCCGCCGTCGAGGCGTTTGTGCCTGCCCGTTGCGCCACACGGCGGCGGCGGCCACCGCGGCGAGACTGCCTTTCAATACTCCGCGACGAGACGTCATTAGCCGGCGTGCACGTCGAGGTTGGTCAGTAAGCTCACTTCGATGGGTTCGGACAGATGGTCCATGATGTCACGCCTGTAATCCTTGTAGTGCGGTGTGGCGCGATGAGCTTCGAGCGCCGCTTGGTCCTGGTACTTTTCGAACAGCACGAAAACGTCTCGCTCGTTGAGCTGGGTGTTGAGAAGATCATAGCGCAAGCAACCCGGCTCTTGGCGTGTGTTCACCACCATTCCCCGCAAGATAGATTCCACTTGGGTTTCACGTCCCGGTTTCGGGAAGAAGCGCACCAATACTAAATCCGCCATGGTTATCTCCGCTAGAACATTGGCTGCGATTGTCCAACGCTGGCGCGGTCATACACCTATCTGGCGGATAGGTGTGACCTGGCGGTACCTTGATAGGTTGACGGCTTCTTCGGCATGTAAGCAGGTTTCGCGATGGATACGACCCCCGAATCAGTCGGAATGGATTCGAGCCGGCTGGCCCGCATCTCCGCCACTATACAGGCTGACATCGACCGCCGGCATTATCTCGGCGCAGTGATTCTCATCGCCCGCGGTGGCACCGTCGTACTGCACGAGGCGCTGGGGTTTAGTGATGCGTCTGGGAAGACACCGCTCAAGAAGAACGCGGTATTCAGTATATTCTCCGTATCCAAGTCCTTCACGGCGGTCCTTACACTGCAGGCAATCGAGCGCGGTCAGTTCGCCCTTACGACCAAGGTGTCCGAAGTTATCCCGGAGTTCAAGGGTGGCGTGCGTGAGAACATCACCTTCTACCACCTGCTGACGCACACCTCTGGCTTGCCGGTCATGTTCCAACCGGCGCCGGACATGTATATCGATAGCCTGGACGAAGTCATCGAGATCATCTGCAATAAGGTGAACTCGGAGGCGGCACCCGGCGAGGTGGCCACCTACGCACCGATGGTGGGCCACGCCCTGATGGGTGAAGCGATTCGGCGCACCGACCCGCAGAAGCGGCGGTTCCGGGACATCATGCAGCAGGAGCTGCTCAATCCCCTCAAGCTCATCGACACCTCAGTTGGCCTGCGACCGGATCTCAAGGAGCGGCACATCAAGCCCACGTGGCTGTTTGACAAGACCCCGCTCCGTCACAAAGGGCACAGCGATTTCGGCACCGACGGTGCCTTCGAGGAGCCAGACGCCGAGATGCCGTGGGTCGGCATCGCCTCCACGGTGAGCGATCTGTTCCGGCTCGCCGAAATGCTTCGGCGCGGCGGCGAACTCGATGCGGCGCGCATCCTCTCACCGGTCACCGTCGAGCGGATGCTCATCAATCGCACCGGCGACAAGATCAACCAGCTCTACGGCAAGAACGCCATTGCTCGCAATTGGGAACCACCGCCCGCCTACCTCGGTCTGGGCGTGAGCCTGCGCGGCGAGGTCATTTGCCATCATCAGTTCGGGACATTCACCTCGCCGCGCACTTTTGGTCAGCACGGCCAAGGCAGCATGCTCTATTGGGTCGATCCGGCACGTGATGTGACCTTCGTGTGCCTCTCGAATGGTGTGCTGCCGGAAGGGGCAAACGTGGAGCGCTTCCAAAAGCTCTCCGATATCGCGATCACGGCGGCGTTCTGATTGGCACGGGCGGATGAGCTTGCGCGTTAACCGCGCGGGAGCTCATTTCATCAGACCGAGTTCACGCGCCTTCTGCACGGCTAGAAAGCGGTCGCGCACGCCCACCTTGTCGAAAATCTGTTGCAGGTACCACTTGACGGAGCCTTCCGTGAGCCCAAGCTTGAGGCCGATTTGCAAGTTTGGCATTCCGGTCGCGGCCAGCTCGAGAATTTGGATTTCGCGTGAGCGCATGCGCCCGCAAAGCGCCGCGGGCGCCGCCCGGGACTGATCCTCCAGCGCATCACCGTGCTGAAGTTCCTGGCGAAACGCGTTTACGAGCTCCTTGACGAATGATGGCTTGTAGACGGCCTCGTCGGGGCCTCCAGCAGACATCTGCAACAGCATTTGCGCTATCGGTTCGCCTTGGTCGAGGAAAGGACGTTGCAGGCGAGCCCCCGCCGCCTTCGCAACCGCTTGTCCCAATGAGCGCCGCGCTGCCATGCGATCGCCGGAGATTAGCAGCAGCTCAGACAGCAAAATGTCCCACCGCACGGCCTCATACACGGCACCCGCGTTGGTGGCGAGATTCCGCCAGAAGCGAGCCACTCGCACAGCTTCTCCCAGCCGATCCTGAATTGCGGCCACGCGGCACCACACGGTGGCAAGCAGGCCGTCGAGGCGGGTGACCTTACGGTTTTGCACCAGGGCATCCGCGTCACGGCGTCCCAGCAAGCCAGCCGCGCGCGCATGGCGCACCGCGTCGTCGGGACGGCCGCCGCGCATCAGCACCCAGATGCTTTCCGCGTGCGCAACCGTCTCGAGCCGGTTGATATCGTGGCGCCGGGCGAACTCCACGGCATCGTCCAGCGTCTTGAGGGCTTCGGCAGCTTTCCCCGCGAGACATTGGAGGCGGGCCTGCACTACGCAGCCGCTGACGAGTTGGTCGACGAAGCCAATGTTGGTTGCCGGCAGATAAACATCCATCAGCTGTGTGGCACGCGACACGTCATTCAATTCGTAGCAAACGTGCGCAAGCGGAATTGCCGCGACTGCCCCGAGCGGCGAGCCACGTCCCGCGATCTGCTCGGCGATCTGAAGACCATCGTTGAGCAAATTCATCGCGTCTTCCGTGCGACCGGCCAACAGATAGGACGGCCCCGTGATGGCGGCATGAAAAACCTGGTTGTGGCGCGATCCGGTGCGCTGAATCTCGGCTAACGCCAACTCAGACAGCCTTCCTACGCGCGAAAGCTTGTACTGTTCACGTTCGGCGTACTGCTGGGAGTTGTAGAAGCTCGCGAGAATGTAAGGATCGTCGGTTCTGCGTATGGTTCGGCTCAACAAAAGGCACTGATCTTCCAAGCGCAGAATCTCGTAGTTGGCGTGCGCCAGCTGACTCTCGCGGTGCGCGACCAGCGTGCTGAGCTTTTCGAGTTCGCTTGCCTCGCTCTTGGCGCCGGCGTGCAGCTCTGCGATGCGGGCGTGACTGACATCGACGAGGTTACGAGCTTCTGTCAACTGCCACTGCATGCACAAGCGCCATGCGATGGCCAGCATGATCCTGGGGTGCAGCGCCTGGATGTGCGGCGGAACACGCGCGGCCATCCGCTGAAAAGCCTCCTGCTGTCCCGCCCGCCACATGGAATCGCAGCTGGCTTCCAGGATCTCCGCTGCTCGCAGCGCGTTATTGCCGCGCAGTGCGTAATCGAAGCCCTCGACAGGATGTCCCGCATTGACCAGCCATGTTGCCGCCTTGAGATACAGTCGGCTGCGCTCGCCGCGCGACTGGTCTTCCAAGCAGCGGATGAGATATTCGGCGAATAGGTGCTGGTACCGGTACCAAGTGCGCGTCTCGTCGAGTGGGACAAGAAACAGGCCCGCCGCCTCAATTTCGTCGATCAGCGTGCGGCTGTCGGAGGTGTCGAGCACATAGTCGGACATCGCTGGGCAGAAGCGGTCCAGTACGGCCGTGCGCAGCAGAAATTCCCGCAGCTGCAGGGTTTGGCGGCTCAGCACGTCCTCGGAAAAGAAATCGGCGATCTGCCGGCGATCACCGGTGACCGCTACCAGTTGCCGCGCCTGCTGCGGATCAGCGCGCAGCGACATGCTCAGTAACTTGAGACCCACGATCCATCCCTCGCTGCGCTCCTGCAGATAACGGCGCTGTTCGATCGGCAGATCGACGTGACCCTCGTTGACGAGAAACTCATTGGTCTCGCCAGGCAGAAATCTCAGGTCGTCAGTGCGAATCTCGAGCACCTGGCCCAGGGCGCGGGCTCGACCCAAGGGAACGCTGAAGTCATGGCGGCTCGCCACAACGAAATGCAAGTTCGGCGGCGCCGCCTCGAGCAGCAGTTGCAGGCATTCGGCGGCGGGAGCGTCCTTCAGATAGTGCGCATCGTCGAGCAACACGTGGATCGGCATGTCGTAGTCGAACAGGCTGTTCGCAAGCGTTGCCGCCAGCAGCTGCCAGGAAACATACTTTTCTCTGCGCAGCACTGAACTCAGCGTAGCGCCGACCGGCGCGCCGGCCTCCTCGAAGCCGAGTAGGAGCTGTGCGAGAAACGATGTCGCTTCGCGATCAGAAGCGTCCATGGAGAACCAGACTACGAACCCTGGCGCGGTGCGCAGACGCTCGGCCCACTGCTGTAGCAGGATCGACTTGCCATAACCGGCGGGGGCCTGAAGCATGGTCAGGCGCGAGTGACGATGTTCCTCAAGCCGATCGATAAGCCTGGATCGGGCTACCAAACCGCGGCCGGGCAGGGGGATTCGCAGTTTAACCCGGTTGTAGATGCGGTCGAGCTCAATCCTGTCGGTCATCTTAATATCTCCAGCCTGCCTATCCGCGAGATAGGTACCCCGATTCCTTCATACACTCATTATCCAGCCTGCCTCGAATTTTACCCACTTATTTGCCATGAGCAATCAAATGTACGACACGGCAGTTTCAAGCGACTTCTGCGCGGCTCGTCTCGAGTGTCTCGCGGACGCGGTCCAGGAGGACATTCGAGCAAAGCGCTACGCGGGTGCGGTCATCATGGTGGGGCGGCACGGCCAGGTAGGTTTGCTCAAGGCAATGGGCACGCAGGCCAGGAGCAACGAGACACCGCTGGCAGTGGACTCGGTGTTCAACCTTTTGTCCCTGACCAAGGGCTTCACCAATGTGCTGGTGTTTCGCGCCATCGAGCAAGGGCGATTCGCCTTGACGACCAAGGTATCGGAGGTCATTAGCGAGTTTGCGGGCAAGCCTCGCGAAGATATCACCGTGGCGGATCTGTTGACACATCGCGGTGGTTTGCCCGGCGTCTTTACACCGGTGCCGGGCATGAAGATTGATCGGCTCGATGAGGTGATCGCCTCCATTTGCAAGACCTTACACGGGATTGAGCTGCCAGGTGTTCGCGTTGAATATTCGCCCATGGCTTCGCACGCGCTTCTCGGCGAGCTGGTAAGGCGCACCGACCACAGGAAGCGTTCGTTCCGTGAGATTCTGACGCAGGAAATTCTAGTGCCGCTGCGACTCGCGGATACCTCGCTCGGCGTCAGCGACGTTCTGCGTGCTCGACACGTCGTGCCGGATTTCCCGCCGGGCTTCCCTGCCGTCCATCCAGGTCATGGTGACCTTGGACCACACAGCGCGTTGCTACAGTCAGACTCCGAGATGCCTTGGGTGGGCATGGTGTCCACCGCATCTGATGTGTTCCGCTTCGCCGAAATGCTACGGCGCGGCGGCGAACTCGATGGGACGCGGATAATAGGGCCGCGCATCTTGGATTTGGCGACTCGCAACTGGACCGAGCAACATCCGAACCAGCTCTACAAGGGACTTGCTCTGTCTCGCGGTTGGAAAACATTCCCGGCCTTCCTGGGCCTTGGATTCACACTGCGTGGTGACACGTTGTCGCATCATCAGTTTGGTACCCTGGCTTCGCCGCGTACCTTTGGCAGCCACGGCGCGGGCAGCACGCTCTTCTGGGTGGATCCCGTATCCGATGTCACTTTCGTGTGCCTCACGGCGGGCATCATTCCGGAAGCTGATAACATTATCCGTTTTCAACGACTATCCGATATCGCGCACGCGGCGGCGATCTAGAGGAGTCAATCTTGCGCGACCTGGCGGGGAAAACGGCAGTCATCACGGGCGGCGGCAGCGGAATCGGCCTCGGCATAGCTCAGGCCCTGCTCGAAGCAGGGATGTCGGTGGCAATCGCGGATTTGCTCGAGGCGCATCTGGTTGAAGCGCAACAGCTGCTGGTTGCGCACCGGGAACGGCTGATGTGCGTGCAGCTGGATGTGCGTGACCGCGCCGCGTTCGCCGAGTGCCGGGATGCGGTGTGCCGACGGTTCGGCACGGTAAACGTACTCTGCAACAATGCCGGAGTCGGTTCGGATACGCCGATGGCAGAAGCGTCGCTCGCCGAATGGGACTGGGTCTTTGGAGTCAACGTCGGCGGCACGATCAATGGCATCAGCACGTTTCTGCCGGTGCTCAAACAGTCGGGGCAGGCAGCGCATATCGTCAACACCGGCTCCGTCGCCGCGCTCATACCCCTGATGGATGCCGGTATCTACAGCTCCAGCAAATTCGCAATACGAGGGATCTCCGAAACGCTGCGACTGTCGCTGGCACCGCTCCAGATCGGCGTATCGTTGTTATGCCCAGGGCTTACCCGATCCCGGATCTTCAACTCGGTACTCTATCGTCCGGATAGCGTGCCGACGCTGCCCGCGCGCACCGGTCTCAGCGAAGAATTGAAGTCGGTTCTTGCAAGTGCGGCAATGGATCCGCTGGAGGTCGGCCGCGCCGTCGTCGCGGGCATCCGCAACAACGACGGCTACATCTTCACGCACCCTGAGTTCAAGGACGAGGTGGAAGAATTATTTTCGGAAATCCTCTCGGCCTTTCCGAGCGGCGGGACGATCAGCGAAGCGCGCGCCGCACTCGAACGCCAGTCACGCACAACGCGTTCGGCTGCACGTGCCGCTGCCGGAAAACGCGACCTGTGACCGCGGGGTTGACGGCGGTCGGTAGGCGTCTCAAGGTCATGGCTTGTGCAAGATAGGGCCATGAGCGCGCAGTACGTACTCACGCTGTCTTGTCCGGACCAGATCGGCATCGTGTCGAGGATCTCGCAATTTCTTGCGCAGCGCCTCTGCAACATTACTGAAAGCGCGCAATTTGAAGATCCTATATCCGCACAATTCTTCATGCGCACGACATTCGAGTCTACGATTACGGAACCCCTGGCGACTCTGGAAACCGCCTTCGCGGAAGTGGCTGCGCCACTCAACATGCAATGGCGGCTCGCGGACCGCCATGCCAAAATGCGCACGCTGATCATGGTGTCCAGGCTGGGTCATTGCCTGAACGACCTTCTGTTTCGCCATAGCATCGGTGCGTTGCCGATCGGGGTGTGTGCGATCGTCTCAAATCACGACGAGTTCGCGGGGGTCGCCCGACAGCATGGCATTCCTTTCCACCTGCTACCAGTTACGTCGACGACCAAGGAAGCTCAGGAAGCAACGCTAGAAGAGCTCATCCAAGCGCATCGGGTGGAACTCGTGGTGCTTGCGCGCTATATGCAGATTCTCTCGGACGCATTCTGCGCGCGCCATCCAGGGAAGATTATCAACATACATCACTCCCTGCTGCCGAGCTTCAAGGGGGCAAAGCCTTATCACCGAGCGCACGAGCGGGGCGTGAAGTTGATCGGTGCGACCGCACATTATGTCACCTCCGATCTCGACGAGGGACCTATCATCGAGCAGGGGGCCCGTCGGGCCCGGCACAATCACTCGCCTGAGCAGCTCGTGAAGATCGGCCGCGATGTCGAAGCTGCAGTGCTGTCGTCGGCGGTTCTTTGGCACGCTGAGCGCCGGGTCTTGCTCAACGGTGTGCGGACGGTGGTCTTCGAGTGACAGGGGTCGATTGGAACAATGGGTGCGGCCCTGCGGCTGGTCCACGAAGTCACTGAAAGGAGAATTTTAATGAGACAACGTTTCACGGACAAGGTCGCCTTGGTTACGGGGGGTGGAGGCGGTATGGGCCGGGCCACTTCGATCGCATTCGCGCGTGAGGGCGCCCGGGTGCTGGTCGCGGATCTTGACGAATCGGCGGCGGCAGAGACGGCGAAGCTCGTCACGGACGCCGGTGGCGTGGCGAAGGCGGTTGCCGTCGACGTCGCATCGGAAAGTTCGGTCAAGCAGATGGTGGCGTCGGCGGTCTCGGCATTTGGCAGGCTGGACATCGCCTTCAACAACGCGGGCATCCACCGGATTAACATTCCTCTGGTGGATGTGGATGAGGCCACTTGGGACAAGGTCATGGACGTCAATCTCAAAGGCGTCTTCTTCTGCATGAAGCACGAGATCCCGGCAATGCTCGCCGTGGGCAAGGGTGCCATCGTCAATACGTCGTCTATCGGCGGGGTAGTTGCGGCACCAGGTTTGAGCCCCTACATCGCATCCAAGCATGGCGTGGTAGGTCTCACTCGGGCGGCGGCCCTCGACTACATCGCTCAGGGCATCCGCATCAACTGCGTTCTGCCAGGCGCCACTTACACGGGGATGCTAAAGGACTGGCTGCACGACCCCGCCGCCGTGGAACATATCAAAAAGCAGCATCCAATCGGTCGCTGGGCGCAGGCTGAAGAGATAGCGAGCGCTGTCCTCTTTCTGGCATCCGACGATGCCTCGTTCGTGGTAGGCCACCCGCTGCTCGTCGATGGTGGCGTAACCGCCACTTAGACCTGCTCAATGCACTGGCGCGGCGCCGCGCAGCAAGCGCGCGTTTTCTTGAAAGAGATCGCGAAGACTGCGTGGCGGCCGACCCAGAATGGTATGAACATCGGTGGAAAGCACTTCGAAGAATCCCCCACGCAGTCCCTGCTCGTAGGAGACGATGTCCTCGATGCTGGAGGTGCCAACGCCGGGCGTGTTCATTCGCTCGATGTATTTGTGCGGGACACCGGCGGCCGCGAGGGCGGCGGTAAGTTGCTCGTCAGTGATGGGGACAAAGGGTAGCGGGCGCCCGCAGATTTCTGCGGTGAGGGAGGCGGCATCGCGGAAGGACACCAAGGCGGGTCCTGTGAGTTCGTACGTTCGGTTCTCGTGCCCGGCGGTCGTCAGCACTTTTGCGGCAACCGCGGCGCAATCAGCCTTCCATACGAAAGGGCTGCGGCCTTCGCCGGCCGCCGAGCTCCACTGACCGACTGCGAGCATCCGCGGCGCGATTTCCAGCACCACCGCTTCGGCGTAGAGGCTGTCACGCAGGACGGTATATGCAAGGCCGCTTGTTCGAAGGGCAGCCTCAGTGGCGAGATGATCTGGGATGACGATGGCGGGGTTGTCAGGCCTCGCACCCCCGCTCGACGTATACACGATGTGCTTCACTCCGGCCTTAGCCGCGGCATGGATGGCGCGGCGATGTTGGTCCGCGCGCCGCCCTACACTTAAAGTGCTGATCAATAACATGCGTTCGCCGCCGGCGAAGGCGGCTTCGAGGCTCGCAGCGTTGTCGAAATCACCGTACCGGACCTGCTTCCCTTGCGCGGCGAGGTCGGCGAGTGAGTCGGGATTACGCGACACGAGGATCAGCTCGCTCGCTGGCGTGTTTTCGCAGAGGGTGCGTGTCACGAGGCGGGCGAATTGACCAGAAGCGCCCGTGATGATCAGGGACATATCTGAGGACCCTTCGTATTGTGAGGCACATCTTGGGCTGAGGCCATGAATACTCACCTATCGGCGCGATAGGTGTTGTGCGCGCAGCGATGCGATGAGCTAGCAGGGCACAATAAGACGTCCTGCCGAAGTCCTGCACGGGGTGCGGGCGGCTGGAAGCGAACCGGATAGGAGGGGGGGCATGACAAAAACTTACAGGACTTTCATCTCGCTCGTGGGATGCGTAATTGCAGCACAGACGGTCGCTTTTGGGGCGACGCTGGCTGCAGGCGCCGCCGAGACGGTGCAGACGACTCCGACACCGGCAAGCACCGCCGACGTCGACTCTGTGGCCGAGATCGTTGTTACGGCCCAGCGGCGCTCGCAGCCGCTGCAGGACGTACCCGTGGCGGTGTCGGTTTTGTCAGGAGATGCCCTCACCCAGCAGGGTCTAAGCTCCCTCGAAGATGTGTCGGCACGATTGCCCGATGTCCGGATCGTCTCAGGCCCGCTCACCGATTTCCTCAACATTCGTGGTGTTGGCTCTGGCCAGAACGCAGGTTTCGAGCAGTCGGTGGGCACTTTCGTCGACGGCGTATATCGAGGCCGCTCCAAGTCGACGCAGGCGGCGCTGTTCGATCTCGATCAAGTCGAAATTCTCAAAGGTCCGCAGACGACTTTCTTTGGCAACAATGCCATTGCCGGGGCCATCAACATCACCACACGCAAGCCCGGCGACCATTTCGAATATGACGGTAGCGCGCGCTATACGGCGCATACTGGGGAGTACGACTATGAGGGCGGCTTAGGCGGGCCGGTCACCGATACGCTTGGGATTCGACTGGCGGGACGCTTGTCTGGCACGAACGGCTATATCCACGACCTCACGACCGGTGAAAATGGTCCCCATACCCGCGACTATTTAGGCCGAATTTCCCTGCGTTGGAAGCCCAGTGACGCCTGGCAGACGGACGCGCGTTTCGACGTGGGCCGCTCGCGCACCAGCGACGCCAATGCCGAGGTGGTGCTCAACTGTCCATCCCCTTTTGCGGGACCCACGGATTTTGCGTGCCCATACGTGGTCGCCGATCATGGGGGGCCGACCGGCAATACGCCATTTTACAACAGTTATGCACCTCACACTTTTGCCAACTACGATTTCCATGAGGCGGCGCTCACCAATACTTTGGATCTAGGACAGCTGACGTTGGTTAGCATCACCGGCGATTTTCATCATCAATACCATGCGCTCGTGCAACTCGTCCCCGTTAGTAATCCCGGCATCGCTGATGTGGGAATGGCGCCATCGCCATACTCAGAAACCGTCAGTCAGTTCAGCCAGGAATTTCGTCTGCAGTCTCAGGCCGGCGGAATGTTTGAATACATGGTAGGGGCCTACTATTCCACGCTTTCTACAGACGTCTCGTCGGACATCGGCGCATTTTTCCTGCCATTCGGAGCGTTCAATCCCTTGGGCACCACGGATGCGAGTACGCCGGTCGCCGGTATCAACGATCTGCGATATCGCGACAACACGTGGTCCGGGTTCGCTTCGGCCACCATCAAGCCTATCGAGCGGCTGCGCATTAATTTGGGCGCCCGTTTCACGGCCGTTCACAAAGATGCTCACCGAGAAGACGCTTTTGGTGCGGCTCCCGGAGGCAATTTCAGCGAGTTCACGCCATTCGATCCGATGACGCAGATGGTCTTCGCAGAGATTTTTGCGACCAATCTCAATGACTTCGTCGATCCGACGCGTACCGACAAGAAGTTCATGCCGTCGGCGGGTCTGCAATATGACCTGACGGACACCGTGATGGGCTACTTTACATTCTCACGCGGTTTCAAGGCCGGCGGTTTCAGCGGTGCGAATGAAGGGTCCACGTTCGGGCCAGAGAACGTCAATGCCTATGAAGTCGGCCTTAAAAGCGAGCTGTGGGATCGGCGTTTGATCCTGAATGGCGATGTTTTTCGCAGTGACTACACCGACCTGCAGGAAACACTCATTACCTTTCCGGGCGGCATTCCCGTAAGTACGGTCGCCAATGCTGCAGCGTCACGAGCTCAAGGCATCGAACTTTCCGCGAGCCTTCGGATGTCGCGCATGCTGAGCTTCAGTTCCGAAGTGGCCTATCTGGATTCAAGATATCAAAACTATCCAAGCGGCGTGTGTACCATGGAACAGACCGCAATTTTGGGTGCGGGATGCGTTCAGGACATGTCAGGCAAGCGGCGTCCGTATTCGCCGGACGTCAGCGGCAACGTATCGGCGACGCTCTCTGTTCCGATCACAGCGTATGAGCTGCGGATACAGCCGCTCGTGTATTTTACCTCCAGTTTTTTCACCGTAGCCACCGCCGATCCTTTGCTTCGGCAGCCGGGTTACGCGAAGGTCGATCTGCGTGCCAGCTTCGGCCCCTCGGATCAACACTGGGAGGTCGCGGTCCTTGGCAAAAATCTTACCGACCGAGCGACGGCTGCTTACCGCAATCCGTTGACAGGCGGCAACGGATCGGTGTTCGCTTATCCGGACCCGCCGCGGACGGTTGCCGTGCAAGTATCCTTTAAACACTAAGCGAGCCGCCCGTGGCTAATGAAATTATTCAGTTCCTTCGCGGCCAGATCCCTGGTTATCACCACGACGTCTTCCGCACGCAATCCACAACTGCCATGTGGTCAAGCTACGTGCTGTCCAAGGGCGCCTACGACGCACAATGGCGTCGTGAATTCTCGGTTGATCGAAGTCCCTCGCGGGCCGGCCGGTGGGGCAGGGCAAAGCCGCTTAGGGTGATTGCTGATTCGATTCACCGTAAGCCTCCAACCACTATGAACGCGACACCGATCGTTAACGGCGCGATGAGCCAGAACAATACTCCTCGCGTTGACGGACGTTCGGACATGGCAAGATAGCAAAGCAGCGCAAGCCCGCCGCAACTTGCAACGTAACAGGCGATTGCCTCCCAGGAGACGGTGCGGTGGAGTAGAGCCTCGACAGTGTCCTGGTCATATATGGAGTGCAAGGCTGGACCAAAAAACTCAAGAAGCGGTTTAAGAGCAGCGAGGATGAGAGCGACTCCCAAAAGCAGTTGGAGGATCAGTCGTTCTTTACCCCGTTGCTTTTTAAACCCGTAAAATACCAACATCACAACCAGCAGAGATAAAATCACAGACGCCCAATACACAGCGGCGCACCGTCCGAATCCTCCGAAACCCGGCATTTGCATTACATGAGGATCGGTCCACGACGTCATTCCAGCCAGCGAAGCGTCTACATAGTTCATTTTAGCCTTCCCCCCAGATCCAACAGCCGGGCATTGCGGCTCCGGCGCGTTTCCCTGCACGAGAGCAAGAGGGCTCCCGATGCGCAGGCTATGTCTGCTGTTAGCCCTCCATGATCGCCGACGTGCCCGAAGACCTCCTCCCATACGAGGAGCTGGCATCGACCTCAAGCACGAGTCGGCCGGCAACATTGCCCTTGCGCACTCTGTCCAGAGCCTCGTTAGGGTGGGAGTGGGGCACACGCTCAATCGGCGACGCGCCGAGCGCTCCGGACTTCGCGAGTTCGACGAGTTCTCTGAGTTCGGCCAGGCTGCCGACGTAGCTGCCGCGGATCGCGATTGCACGCAGGGGCACTGTGGGCAATTGCAGCGTGATGTCGCCGCCGTAGAGCCCAACCGGAACATAGGTTCCGCCTTTGGATAGGGCGTCGACCCCGGCCCGCGCGGTGGCGGAGGAAGCGACGAAATCGACAACGCCGATGATGGGCGCCGCGGCAGCCTTGGAGATTTGCACCGTCAAATCCTCCAACCTCCCATCGACGCAGGTCCGTGCGCCTGCCTCAAGGGCGATGCGCAGCTTGTCGGAGTTCACATCGACGACGACGATGTTAAAATGATTGAGGGCCCTCAAAATCTTGATTGCCGCGAGGCCGAGCCCTCCGGCGCCGATAATCACGACAGAATCTTCAGCGGCGATCGGCAGCAGCTTCCCAACGGCGGAATATGCGGTTACCCCGGAACAGGCATAAGTCGCCGCCAAGGCGGGATCGACGTTCCCAAAATCGACGAGATGTTCGGGCCGTTCCGCGATGACGTGAGTGCCATAGCCGCCGCTCTTCAACACGCCAAGGGTTCGCGGAGCAGGGCATAAGTGCTCGTTACCCGCCTTGCATCGATTGCAGTGACCGCATCCCGCCCAGGGGAAAACAATTCGATGATCGCCCAACTCGACGTTCCTGACGTCCGGACCGAATGCGACGACCTTACCGACAGTTTCATGACCAGGAACGAAGGGCAGCGATACGCCCCGATCCTTGAGTGAAAGACGTTTGCCGCCGCCAAGATCATAGTAGCCGTCCTGAAAATATAGATCCGAATGGCAAACGCCGCAGTGAGTAACCTGCAGCAGAACCTGGGTGCCGCGCGGCTCCGGCGTAGGAAGGCTGATGGCTTCCAGCGGCACGCCATTTTTGACAATTGCCCAACCTTGCATAACCGCCATCTCCTGCGCATCCATCCGGATGTTGATTGGAACAAATAGAAGTTGTGCGGTCAAATAATAAATAATATAACCTTGGTCAGCGGGCGCCGAAAATCTCCCCGAAGTCAGTATCCAGGCGGCGGATTATAGGCATGCGAGCCGTGGGTCGCCGCGGCAGGAAGGTGCGCGTATTGACGGCGAAGATCCTGGCGACTATCTTATTGTTCGTACAAATGTTTTGGGAATGCAGGACGCGGGACTGCCTGTGGTCCCGCCAGAGAATCATCAATGAATTCCATGCATTTCGCGTCTCCTCGCACCTACCACAACTACATCGATGGCAAGGTCGCGCCGCCGGTGCACGGCAAGTCGTTCACCTCGATCAATCCGACCACGGCATCGAATTGGGGCAACTTTGCGCTGACCGACTCGGCGGACGTTGATCTTGCCGTCCGCTCCGCCGCCGCAGCCCTGCGCGGTCCGTGGGCCAAGATGTCTGCGACGCAGCGTGGCCGGCTGCTATCGAAGTGGGGCGAGAAGATTGCTCAGAATGCGCAACGGGTCGGTTCAATCGAGAGCACCCAGAATGGCAAGCTCCTCGCCGAAATGCAGCTGCAGGCGAAATTGGCGGAAGACTGGCTTCATTATTTTGGCGGCCTGGCGGATAAGATAGAAGGATCGGTTATTCCCCTTGGGCGGCAGAGCGTCCTCAACTACACCCTTCGCGAACCGGTCGGTGTCGTCGCAGTCATCACCCCCTGGAATTCTCCGACCTTCATCGCGATCATGGCGGTGGCTCCTGCTTTGGCGGCCGGCAATACCATTGTGATCAAGCCGTCCGAAGTCACTTCAGCGTCGGCCATCGAGATCGCCATGCTCGCCTCGGAGGCGGGAATGCCCGACGGCGTGGTCAATGTCGTCACCGGCATGCGCGAAACCGGCGAAGCGCTCATCGACCATAAGCTGGTCGCCAAGGTCTCTTTCACCGGCAGCGTGCCGGCGGGGCGCGAGATCGCGGCGCGCGCGGGCCGTCGCCTCATCGGTTGCACGCTCGAGCTCGGCGGCAAGAGTCCGAACATCGTCTTCGAAGACGCTGATCCCGACCTCGCGGAGATCGGCGTCCTGGCGGGCATTTTCGCCGCCGCCGGACAGACCTGCGTAGCAGGCTCGCGAGCCTATATCCACGAGTCGATATACGACAGGTTCGTCGAGCGCCTCGTGAACAGAGCTAAAGGCATCAAGATAGGCGATCCGCTGCTGGCCGATACCCAGATGGGGCCGATTGCGACGAAGTCGCAATTGGAGAAGGACGAGACCATGGTCGCCCGTGCGCTGGAAGGTGGCGCCGAGCTCTTGTGTGGCGGGGTGCGCCCGCGGGTTGCCGATTTTCCCAACGGCTTTTTCTACGCACCCACCATCTTGCACAAGGCGGCGGCGACGAATTCGATCATGACCAACGAAGTGTTCGGCCCCGTCCTCGCCATTACCCCATTCCGGACCGATGATGAGGTCCTGGGATTGGCCAATGATTCGGATTTCGGGCTTGCAGCCGGCGTTTGGACGCGCGATTTGAGGCGCGCCCATTCGATGGCGCGCGGGCTCCAGGCCGGCACCGTCTGGATCAACACTTACCGCGCACTGGCGTTCAATTCGCCCTTCGGCGGTTACAAGGACAGCGGAACGGGCCGCAACAACGGCATCGAGTCGATCCATCAATTTCTGCAGACGAAGAGCGTCTGGTGTGAGCTGAGCACCGTCGCTCAGGACCCTTTCATATTGAAGGCATGATGCGTCTACTGCGCTCGCTTTTGTTCACTCCCGGGAACCATCCGCGTAGGGTGGGAACCGCGTTCACCCTGAATGCGGACGCCGTGGTGCTCGATCTGGAGGATGCCTGTCCGGTGGCGGAAAAAGTGGCGGACCGCGCTACAGTGGTGAGTGCGCTCCAAAGCCCGCGACGAGCGCTGGGATATGTGCGAGTCAACGCGCTCAACACCGAATATGGTTACGGCGACCTCGTCGCTGTCGTGCAGCACGGCGTCGACGGAATCATGCTCGCGAAGGTCAGCGCGGCGGATGAGATTAAACTCGCGGATTGGATGATCTCGCAACAGGAGCGCGAGCGTGGCCTGCCGCCGGGTTCGGTGGATCTGTTGCCCCTCATCGAGACCGGCGCTGGCCTTGCTGCTGTTGAAAGCATTGCGCGAGCCTCGAAGCGAGTCCGGCGTCTAGCTTTTGGCGCGGCGGACATGACACGCGACCTTGGCATTGAGTGGTCGCGCGAGGAAACGGAGCTGCTCGCCTTGCGTACGATGCTGGTGCTGGGTTCGCGCGCCGCAGGCATCGAGGCGCCGATCGATCTGGCGTGGATCGCCCCTCGCGATGTCGAGGGTTTCGCCAACTCGGTCCGATCGGGCCGCGTCATGGGCTTCCAGGGCAAGCTCTGCATCCATCCGGATCAGATTCAGGCCGTCAACGCGGCGTTCAGCCCGACCGAGGCGCAGGTCGCCAAAGCCTGTCGGGTGATCGAGGTGTTTCGTGACGCCGAAGTCAGAGGCGTGGCGGCCGTTATCCTCGATGGCGAGATGATCGACTACGCTTTAGTGGCACAGGCCGAGCAGGTTCTTGCGCGCGCGAAGCGCGTTGCCGGGCAAGCGTGATGCCATCCGAACAGGGTAACGCCAGCAGCGAGCTGCAGGTTGACGCGGACGGAACCGTCCAGGTACCTGCTCACACGCTGCCTCTCTCCGCCGCTCTCAGCGATCGCTCCCGTGCGAGCTTGGCGGCTGCCCTCAGCTTCACGCCGCGGATGGGGATGCCACGGGCCGAGGACTTCACCACCGAAACAGATTTCAAGGTGGTGGTGGACGGCTTCCGCGCCAATGTCGACATGGTCTTTGGCCGCCCGATGTCGGAGCAGCTGCTCGACGCTTTCCCAGTCAACATCTCGGCAGGACGGATGGGCGGGGTTCCGGTCGAGGAATTCATTCCGCTGGGCGGGCCGGACAGCGCAGGCGTGCTCATCAACCTGCATGGCGGTGCATTCTACGCGGGCGCGACCTATGTCAGCCGCATCGAATCCATTCCGATGGCCAACCTCGGTAAATTTCGCGTCGTCTCGATCGATTATCGCCAGGGCTATGAGCACAAGTTTCCAGCGGCGAGCGAGGATATCTGCGCAGTGTATGATGAGTTGCTCAAGAGCTTCGCTCCGACGCAGATCGGCATCTATGGCGGTTCCGCCGGAGGAGTGCTGACGGCGCAGGCGACCGCATGGATCCTGCAGCACGGGCTTCCGGCGCCGGGCGCGATCGGCATCTTCGGGGCCGGCACCGGCGGGCGAGGCGACAGCGACTATTTCGGCGCGATCGGGACGGGGCTGCGGCCACCTATGCGGTTTCTGGACAGCCTGACCAGTGCGTCGGTGGGCTATTTTTCTAACGCCAGCGACGCGGACCCGCTGGTCAATCCGTGTATCGCGCCCGTGTCATTTCGCGCCCAATTCCCGCCGACACTGCTGATCACGGCGACCCGCGCCTTCGACATGAGCCCCGCGATCGCGACGCACCGCGCTCTGGTGCAGGCGGGGGTCGATGCATCGCTGCATGTCTTCGATGGTCTCGGCCACTGTTTCTACTATGACGCGATCGCGCCCGAGGGCGCAGACGCCTACCAGACCATGGTTCGCTTCTTCAGGAAGCACCTTCACGTCGGTTAGATCGGCCATCTCGCATGAGGAGTGGTGCGTTGCATTGGTTTGTTCACTCCTAAGCCTGCGACGAGGGCTTGGATAACCGCCGCTTCAGGCCTTGGGCGCCGCCCGCTTCATGAACAACTGTGCCAGCCATGCAAGCCCGGCGAAGTAGATGACGCCTAATGCAAGTGCCGCAAACAAACCGGGAAATTCGTCTTGCGCCTGGATCACGGGGGCCGCGCCGATCGTGAGGAACGCCCAGCAGGTCGTGTTGATCGCGACTGCCAGCCACTGCATGATCGCGCAGTATACCATTACCACGATCACTCCCATCACCAGCGCCAGTCCCGCCGGCCCGAACACAGCGAGCAATTCGTGCAATGCGTATGCAACGACGAGGCCGGTGAGCGCGCCGAGAACGCAAGCGAACAACTTGTCGAATTTCAATTTCTCGGTTCCCCAGAGCAACGTGAACATGAAGGCAACCCAGGTTTGAGTGATGCCTAGCGCGTAGCTCAGCGCCAAAAACAGTCCCATCACTACCGCGACAGCCCCAAGTATCAGGAGCCCCTTAACGGGAGCGAGTTTGGGGGATGCCTGTTCGGCGCGTTCAATAGGATCCAGCTGCGTTGCCATCCTACGTCTCCTTTCTCTGCTTAAGCCGATGCCGTCAATAATGAGCACGCAGCGGCGCGCATCGAATTGTGACGGATCGCTGCGCGTGCGTCGACGATCATTCGGCCGTTGCCTCGCGGAGCAATCATGTGTTAGTGTTTTTCAATTATGTTTATCACATACACTTTATACCACACCTGCTAATTGATCCGCCCCATTTTCTTGTTTGTTTGCCGCTCGAGGAGGCTCTGCGATGTATTTGGAACAGACGATAGTAGAAAAGCCGATCCCGATGAAGGACTTCGATTCTCAAGCCCAGGTCAAGACCTTGCGCAAAGTTCTGCATCAGTTCGATCCCACACAAGCGAACAGAGGAGAAAATCCATGCGCGCAGCGCTCTACAAAGGTTTGAGGCAGATCGATGTCGCGGAAATCCACCCGCCGAAAATCAATGATTTTCAGGTTCTGATCGATGTCGAGGCATGCGGAATCTGCGGGTCCGATCTGCATACCTTCCGCGAGGATTGGCAGCCCGAGAAGAACGTGACGGTTTATCCCGAAGGGAGGGTCATGGGCCACGAATTCTGCGGCATCGTTGCGGCGACAGGCAAAAACGTTACCCGCGCCAAGGTGGGGGATCGCGTGGTCGGCATGAGTATCGGCGGCGGCATGGCGCAGCAAGTCGC